>Ga0210018_1000200_pt1 | contig 28589 bp, 31 predicted proteins | sample CryGeyCG2014_010_2_FD_183967 | JGI IMG/M metagenome (GOLD analysis project Ga0210018, IMG submission 183967) | Groundwater microbial communities from aquifer - Crystal Geyser CG09_land_8/20/14_0.10 (SPAdes) (version 2) | ecosystem: Environmental > Aquatic > Deep subsurface > Groundwater | place...
GCCTTGCAAGAAAAAGGTGATTTAGATTGTATTTATGGAATTGTTGACCTTCATGGTATTACTTCTCCTTACAATCCAAAAACTCTTAAGAAAGATATTCACGAGGTGGCTTTAGATTATCTTGGGGCGGGTTTAGACCCGAAAAAATGTCATTTGATGATTCAATCTCAAATTCCCGAACATGTAGAATTAGCTTACTTGCTAAGTACAATTTATCCGGTTTCTCGAGTTGAACAGCTACCGACTTATAAAAGCAAAAAACTGGAGCAGCCTACTTATATTAATGTCGGTCTTTTTTATTATCCGATTTTAATGGCGGCTGATATTTTAATTTATAAAGCCGAATTGGTGCCAGTCGGAATTGACCAAGAGCCACACATTGAGATAGCTAGAGAGATTGCTAGAAAATTCAACCGAATGTTCCGTCCGCCAGCTGGCGGACTTCTCGAGCCGCAAAGATTTGCTACCCCAGGAGAATCCGTGCCGTCGCTGCTTGGTTTAGGCAAAATGAGTAAGTCAATTGAGGGAAGCTATATTGAACTCACTGATGATCTAAAGACCATTAAACAAAGATTAGCTAAAACACCAACTGATATTGGCAAAGGAGAAGAGGTTCCTAAAGAGGGGGGAGTGGCAAATCTCTTGAAATTGGTAGAGCTATTTCAGGGCGAAGGGCAGAGGGTGAAGTATGAGAGAGAGTATAAGCAGAGCTTTTCTTCGAATAAAGTATCAGGTATAAAGTATAAAGTATTGAAAGAAGAACTGGCGGAGGCAATTTATAAAGAATTAAAACCGATTCAAGAAAGACGGAAATTTTTCGAAGAAAACCCTGAGCTTGTCGAAGGGATTTTGAAAGAGGGAAGGGATTACTGCTCAAAAATTGCCAAAACGACTCTTCTTGAAGCTAAAAAAGCAATGGGGTTGGTTTGAGTTTAAACCGAACTTGTGATAAAATTGGCTTGTGGACATAAAAATTGTTGATGTTACTCGGAAAAACTTCAATTTAATCCCCCGCCCGGCTGATAAAAGATTTAATTGTCAAGAGTGCTTTTATTGGATAGGGAAGAAAGACGGTCGATTAAACCAAGCGCTTCAGAAAAAAAGATGGTTGGCAAAAAAGGAGAAAATTTATGGTAGTTTGGCCAAGATTTTGCTTTGGGGGAAAAGAGGCAAACCAGTTGGCTTTGCCCAATTTGGACCCATTAATGAATTTGAAACCGCGAAAATGTTTTATCAAGATAGGCTAAATACACCTCGGGGTGGCGTAAAGCCACGTGGTGGCCACGCCACTTTACGTGGTTGGTGTATAACCTGCGTGGCCATTCAGTCAGCTTACCGGGGAAAAGGTTTGGCAAAAAGATTGGTTCGTCATATTTTAAGAGATTTAAAACAAAGAGGAGTTAGAAAGGTTGACGTTTATTCCTTGCGTCACGCTTCGTCCTTAAACCAGGTTCCTGTTGGTCCGGTTGAATTTTGGCAAAAGCTTGATTTTGAAATGGTTCTTGAGGACCCCAAAAGAGTCATTATGAGGAAAAAACTTTAAATGGACCCAAAACTTCCGGTTAAAAAATTCGAATTGCGCTTCAAATTTAATCTTAAAACCATTCTTTTGTGGCTCTTGGTGGGGGCAATTGTCGCTTCTTTTGCTTTATCTTTTATTACCCCCGCTCCGGTAACTGAAGAAATTTCTTTATCCACTGCCTTAACCGATATTAAAGAGGGAAAAATCAAAGAAGTCTTAGTTGAAGATAGTAAATTGATTTTAAATTATCAAGATAAAAAAGTTTATGCCTTAAAAGAGCTGGGAGTAAGTTTTACGGAAATTCTTAAATCAGCGGAAATTGCTCCAGAATCAGTTAATGTTAAAGTTAAAGATACCAGTTCAAACAAAGCCTGGATTGATATTTTGGGAACGATTTTGCCTTTAGGTTTAATGGCTGTATTTTTCTTCTTTATCTTTCGTCAAGCCCGGGGAGCTCAGGATACTATTTTTTCTTTTGGCCGCTCAAAAGCGCGGTTATTTGCTAAAGGGAGACAATCAATAACTTTTCGAGATGTGGCCGGAGTTGAGGAGGCAAAAAAAGAATTGAAAGAGGTGGTTGATTTCCTAAAACATCCAGGGAAATACCGAAAGTTGGGGGCCAGAACTCCCAAAGGAGTGCTTTTAGTTGGGCCTTCAGGAACGGGAAAAACACTTTTGGGTAAGGCGGTAGCCGGGGAAGCGGGAGTTCCGTTTTTCTCAATGGCGGGATCGGAGTTTATGGAAATGTTAGTTGGGGTTGGTGCCAGCCGAGTAAGAGATTTGTTCGAAAATGCCAAAAGAGCAGCCCCATCAATCATTTTTATAGATGAAATTGATGCCATTGGACGACAGCGGGGATTGGGTTTTGCCGGAGGGCATGATGAAAGGGAGCAGACTTTAAATCAGATTTTGGTGGAGATGGATGGATTTACTCCAAATGATAATGTTATTATTTTAGCGGCAACTAATCGTGGCGACCTTTTGGATCCGGCTTTACTCCGCCCTGGTAGATTTGATCGCCGGGTAGTTTTGGATATGCCTGACCTTGAGGATCGCAAGGCAATTTTAGCTATTCATGCTCGAGGCAAACCTTTTGTTCGTTCGGTTGATTGGGATAAGGCAGCTCGGGCAACCGTTGGTTTTTCCGGGGCGGATTTGGAAAATATGTTAAATGAAGCCGCCATTTTAGCGGCCAGAGAAAACAAAAAAGCAATTGAGATGAAAGATATTGATGAGGCGGGATTAAAGGTTAAACTAGGGCCAGAAAAAAAGCGAGCTTTTTCTGATGAAGAAAGAAAGATGACTGCTTATCATGAAGCTGGTCATGCAATTGTTGCTTCTCGTCTCCCCCATATGGATCCGGTTCATCGAGTTTCCATTGTTTCCCGGGGTTTGGCGATGGGTTTTACCATGATTCCACCGCGGAAAGACCGCTACACCGAAACTCAATCTCATCTTTTGGAAACAATTACTTCGCTTTTGGGCGGTCGGGCGGCTGAAGAGCTTGTTTTTAAGGAATTTACCGCTGGGGCGGCTTCAGACATTGACCGAGCAACCCAAGTAGCTAGGAAAATGGTCGTTGATTTTGGGATGAGCAAATTAGGACCAACTTATTTAGGGCCACAAATTGAAGAAACCGAATATGGTCGGAGTTGGTGGCAACCATCAGAAATCAGCCCGAAAATGGCAGCCAGGGTTGATGAGGAAATTAAACGGATTGTTGATGAAAGTTATAAAAAAGCATTGGGGATTTTAAAAGTTAACCGCCAGGCTTTGGATTTGGTAGCTAAAAAACTTTTAGAACAAGAAACAATTGAAGGGGATGAATTCGCAAAATTGATGAAGAAAAGGTAAAATAGCCTCATGAAACGGCTTGTTTTAATCGATGGACATGCGATTCTTCATCGTGCCTACCACGCTTTTCCTCAAACTCTAAAAACTCGTAGAGGCGAACTGATTAACGCTGTTTATGGTTTTACCCGGATTTTGCTTTCGGTTTTAGAGAAGCTTCATCCAGAATATGTGGCCGTCTCTTTTGACTTACCCGAGCCAACATTTAGACACAAAGAATATGTTGGTTATCAAATTCAGCGACCCCAAATGGATGAGGAGCTAAAAGGACAAATTGAGCGGGTTTTTCAAATAGTTAAGGCTTTAAATATTCCCATTTTTGCCGTCTCGGGTTACGAAGCAGACGATATTATTGGGACGCTGGCAAGGCAGGCGGAAAAGAAAAAAACTGAAGCAATTATTGTTACCGGAGATAAAGATATGATGCAATTAATCAACAAGCGAGTCAAGATTTATGCCCCCCAGAAAGGCTTGGCTGAAGGAGAAATTTTTGATAGGCAAAAAGTAAAAAATGAGCTGGGAATTTTTCCGGAACAGGTGGTTGATTACAAAGGATTGACTGGTGATGCTTCAGACAATTATCCGGGGGTACCGGGAGTTGGACCCAAGACTGCGGGAGATTTGCTTGGGAAGTTTGGAACATTAGATAACATTTATAGAAAAATTAAGAAAATAGAAAATAAAAAATTAAGGGAAAAATTGATTGATGGTAAAGAAAGCGCTGATTTATCCAAAAGCTTAGCCAAGATAGTGACTAATGTTCCGATTAAACTTGATCTTCAAGCATGTCGAGTTCATGATTATGACCGCCAAAAAGCAGTTGGATTATTTGAAGAATTGGGGTTTAGAAGTCTGATTGATAAATTACCCGGAGCAAGAGAGAATCAAGAATCAAGAATAAAGAATAAAGTATCAAAGCAAATGACATTGATTTAAGCTTTATGGACAAGAAAATTACATCATTTACAGATCTAGAAGCCTGGAAGAAAGGTCATGATTTGGTTCTATTTGTCTATAAAATAACTGAAAAGTTTCCTAAAAAAGAACTGTTTGTCCTAACAAGTCAAATTAGGAGAGCGGCGATTTCTGTTACCTCAAACATTACCGAGGGATTCAGCAGGTATTCCTACAAAGAGAAAATTCAATTTTATTTTATGGCCCAAGGTTCTTTATCGGAATTAGAGAATCAAATTCTAATATCGAAGGATATTGGTTATATTTCTGAAGAAATGTGTAATCGGTTTATGGAACAGTCAATAGAAGTACAAAAAATTATAAATGGATTAATTAAAGGAAGTAGACGCATCCTAAATTCTTAATTCTTTATTCTGAATTCTAAATGAAAGTAGCCTTAGTTCATGACTATTTGAAAGAGTACGGAGGGGCAGAGCGCGTATTAGAGGCGCTTCATGAAATCTGGCCTGAGGCTTCGGTTCATACCTTAGTTTACTTACCAGAATTTCTTGGTCCCCATCGGGAGCGGCTAAAAGACTGGAATATCAAGCCGATTATTCCAAACTGGATACCGTTAATAAATAAGCTAATTAGTCCATTAAGATTAGTTGCCCCAATTTTATTTAAATGCCTAGATTTAAGTGATTACGATGTGGTTATCGTTTCCGCTACTGGTGCTTATAATCCAAATTTGCTCAAAACAAAACCCGGAGCTCATATTTGTTATTGTCATACACCACCCCGGTATTTATATGGTTTGCCAACTGCCCGAGAGTGGAAAAAATATTGGTGGATTCGAATTCCCGCAGAGATAGCCAATCATTTTTTGAGATTAATTGATTTTCAATCAGCCCAAAAAGTTGATTGGTTTATTGCCAATTCAAAGAATACGGCGGCGAGAATAAAGAAATTCTATCGAAAAGAGGCGCTAGTTATTTACCCGCCAGTGGAAATAAAGAGTAAAAGAGTAAAAGAGCAGGAGAGTAAAAGTGGGAAATATTTTTTGGCTGGAGGAAGGTTAGCAAGGCCAAAAAGAATTGATTTAGCTATCAAAGCCTGTAATCAACTTAAATTACCTCTTAAAGTTTATGGTAAGATGTTTGCTGGCTATGGAGAGGAACTGAAAAAGATAGCTGGTCCAACAATTGAGTTTTTAGGTGAGGTGAGTGATCAAAGATTAGCTCAACTTTATGCTGGTTGTCAAGCTTTTATTTTTCCCGCCGAAGAAGAAGATTTTGGTATTGTTCCAGTCGAAGCCTTAAGCTTTGGCAAACCAGTTATCGCTCTACGCCAAGGAGGAGTAGTAGAATCAGTAGTTGAAGGCAAAACCGGAGAGTTTTTTGATGAGCCGACCGTTGAAAGTTTAGTTGAGGTTTTGAGAAAATTTAAGCCAGAAAAATATAAGCCAGAAGATTGCCGAAACCAAGCCAAAAAGTTTAGTAAGGAACGATTCAAGGCTGAAATAGTTAAATTTGTTAATTCCAAGATTCGGATGAAAGAGTGATCACTGAAGGCACAGAGAGCACAGCTTTCTTCTATTCTCAGTGCTTTCTGGAGTAATTAGTAAGTAAAACTATTCTAATTTCGCTTTGCCCCAGAAGGCACAGAGATTAATTAGTAAAGCGCAGATTTCAGTGCCCTCTGTGATCAAGAAAGTATCGGAAATGCCATCCTACCCACATAGTGATTTAACCAGCAAGATAATTGGTTTAGGGATTAAAGTTCATAAAGAATTGGGATCGGCGTATGAAGAGAAAGTTTATCAACGAGCACTATATTTAGAATTACAGCGTTCAGGGTTAAAATTTGAGCGAGAAAAGGAGATTGCAGTTAATTATGGCAAAGTCAGAATTGGCAAAAAGAAGCTGGACTTTATTGTTGATGGTAAAATTGTAGTAGAAATCAAAAAGGTTGACAATATTGACAATGTCCATATTGCTCAAGTAGCGTCATACCTAAAAACGTTGGGTCTGGAGATCGGTCTGATTCTGAATTTTGGCAAAAGTAAGCTGGAGATTAAAAGAGTGAAAGTATAGATATCAATATGGTAGATGAAGAGCCGAGAGCAGAGTTTCCTGTTGGGGAAGCCAAAAAATTAAGCGAATTAGCCCGAGAAAAATGGAATGAGCATTTGTTGCTTTTCTCTCAGGTAAAAAACACGGTTCTTGAAGTGAACCCCAATGTTAATTTGCCTTTTAATCTTGAAAAAGGGAAATCAAGTTCACTCGGTCTTTTTGCGGAGGCAGCTTTTAGAGAAAAACCAGGAAGATTACCTAAAGGAAAACACGCCCTTGAAGTCTGGCCAGGAGTGCATAGGCGTTCAGCCATCCTTGGGAGAATAATTTTTAATGATACAGAGGGACGATTTATCGGGACATTGATCTTAAAGGAATAGGTCTTATCGAGCCTTCTGGGTGGTTTGGGGAGGTTTCTAACTTAAAGAGAAAGGCAATGGTTTACGCACCGGGTGTGATACGTAATGGCGAGGGAAGACAAGGTTTGTTAGATGAGGACATTGCCGATTATGATTATCAAAAGAGTGAGGAGTTTCTTAAGGCTGGTATTAGAACCTATCGGATTTTGGCGATAATCAAACTAGAGGAAATAGTTGTAAATAAAAAGAAATTATCACTCCCGGAAGCAATAGAAGAAAATATTATTGATGAGAATTTTCATCCAGTTGTTGAAATTCGGTCATTTGGCACGAAAGCGAGAATTGATGATCTTGGTAGTTATTTTCATCAAGATATAAAAGAAATGAAATTATTAGTTAATGACGCTATAAAACTAGTTAGTCAAGAACTTGGTTGCGAGAAACCCATTTCGGAAAAAGAGTATCTTATGTGGTTTGCTAAAATGTTGGGTTTTAGTGTGGGTTTAATGCATAAAAACGGTTGGTTCCATAACTATCTTTCGCCCCACAACATTACTCTTGATTGTCGTATTGCTGATTTGGATAGTGTCTCGCAACTTACAGATAAGCGCGAACAGGAAAAAGATTTAGAATGGGCAAGGTTTTCGCTTGATGAACTGCTTAATTTTTTCCATATTATAGATTCCCAGGAAAGAGAGGTATTTGAAAAACAACTTCAAAAAAACTATGACTCTGTTTTTCCACCTAAAGAACGGGAACGTTACTTTAATGAATTAAAACAGAGCAAGCAAAAGAGGTGAAATTATGCCTGAATTGCCTGAGGTAGAGACTATTAAAAGAAGTTTACAGAAATCAATTGTCGGCAAAAAAATTACCGGGGTTCAGGTTTTGTTGGCTAAACAGTTTCAAGGGAAGAGGGAAGATGTTTTGGGTGCAAAAATAACAGGAATAGAGCGGAGAGGCAAGATTTTAATAATTTCTCTTTCGAATGGTAAAAACTTACTTATTCACTTTAAACTTACTGGACAATTAGTCTGGATTCCAAAAGCAGGCGAGAGGGCAACATTAGGTCATCCGATTCCTTTTGCCGGAGCGGAATTACCAGCCAAAACAACCCATATTATTTTCGAGATAGATGGCCCGCCTTCGCCCAAGGCTTCGGCGAGGCAAGGCGGAAGGCTTTTCTTTAACGACCTTAGGCAGTTTGGTTGGATTAAATTAGTAGACAGTAGACAGGTTTCAGCAATCAGTAATCAGTTGGGAATAGAACCGTTTGATGAAGAATTTACAGTTGAATATCTTGAAAAAATATTTTCCAAAACTTCAAAACCAATAAAACTGGTTTTAATGGACCAGGGAAAGATTGCTGGAATAGGGAATATTTATGCTAATGAGGCTTTGTGGGAGGCTGGTATCGATCCGCGAACACCAGCGAAGAAATTACCTGCCCGCAACGCTTCGCGTAGCGAGGCGGGCGGGAGTAATTTAGCCATTGAGCAATTAAGAGAGGCGATAATTAAAATTTTAGAGGATGGGTTAAAATACGGTGGGTCTTCAGCTAAAGATGAGGCTTATATTAAACCAACTGGTGAGGCTGGAGAATATCAAAAGCATTTTCGGGTCTATCAGCGGGCAGGTCAGGCTTGTCCTCGCTGCGGAGGTAAAATTCAGAGAATTGAACTAGGCGGGAGAGGTACATTCCTTTGTCCTGGGTGCCAAAAATGATTTTAACCAAACTTCGGCTTCAGAATTTTCGCAATTATAAAAAGCAAGAATTTGAGTTTTCTGAAAAAACTACGTTGGTTGTTGGTCCAAATACTTCTGGCAAAACTAATCTTTTGGAGGGAATTTATCTTTTGGCGACCGGCAAATCCTTTCGGGCTGGACTTGAACAGGAAATGATTAAGCATGATGAAGATTTAGCCAGAGCTAAAGGGAGGATAATTAACAAAGAGATAACTGATTTGGAGATAGTTTTAACTAGGGGAGAAGTTTTGGGAGAAAAGGTGGCTAAGAAAAAATATCAGGTCAATGGAATTGGAAAAAGGGCAATGGATTTTGTTGGCAATCTTCGGGCAGTTTATTTTGGACCAGAGGATTTGGGTTTGGTTACAAATTCGCCATCTTTGCGAAGAAAATATTTAGATTCAGTTTTGGAACAGGTTGACCGGGAATATGGACGGGCAACTTTATCCTATGAGAAGGGCTTGCGTCAAAGAAATAAACTTTTGGAACGCATAAGAGACGAAGGTGTCTCGCGGAGCCAACTTTTATTTTGGAACCAGCTTTTGATTAAAAATGGTGATTACCTTACCCAAAAAAGAGAGGAGTTTATTGGATTTTGTAATTCACAACATACAACAAACAACACAGAACATAGTTTGCCTATTTTTCTTATCGAATATGACAAAAGCATTATCTCACCTGGTCGACTCGAGGAATATGCTAAAGAAGAAGTAGCGGCTGGAGCAACTCTTGTTGGGCCACATCGGGATGATTTTTCCTTTAAACTGCAGAAACGAAACTTGAGTGCTTATGGTTCGCGGGGAGAACAGAGACTGGCAATTTTGTGGCTTAAACTTCGCGAACTTGAGTTTATTGCGCAGCATCAAGCTTTGCTTATCACCTCCAAGGCAGGTGAGCGGCCAATACTTCTTTTGGATGATATTTTTTCCGAACTTGACCAAAAGCACCGAAAATTGGTTTTAGAGGTCATTCCCAAACAGCAAACCATTATTACCACCACTGATTTACGCTTGGTTGAAAAAGATTTTCAGAAGAAGATGGAAATGGTAAAATTAGAATGATGAGGAAATTTTTACCAGAAGAGTTGAAAAAATTATCTAAACCTCATGAATTTTCTTCAAACGAGGATAACGGTCAGGTAACGATTATTGGGGGGTCAAAACTTTTCCACGGGGCGCCAATTTTAGCTTTAAAAACCGCTTCAAGAATAGTTGATATGGTCTTTTTTGCCTCGCCCGAACCTTCGGTAGGGGGAATAGCCGAGCAGTTAAAAAGCAAACTTGGGTCGTTCATCTGGATTCCTTGGGATGAAGTTGGCGAATATATTGCTAAATCAGACGCAATTTTAATTGGACCGGGATTAATGAGATATCATAAAAAAATGGAAAATGGAAAATGGAAAATGGAAAATGAGGAGAGAAAAAAAACGTGGGATGAAACGGGGAGAAAGACAAAAGAAGTAACAGAAACATTGTTAAGTAAGTTTCCGAATAAACAATGGGTGATTGATGCTGGGAGTTTACAGGTGATGGAGCCGAGGTATATTCCCAAAAATGCGATTTTGACCCCTAATCAAAAGGAATTTGAGATGCTTTTTGGTGGGGAATTAATGGAGCTAAGGTCGCCCACCGAAATTTTGCTGTCGGCTTCAGATTCTCTCGCGAAGAAACGCACGTTATTAAATGATGCTCATCGTCGCTCGCAATGTGAAGCCTCACAAAATTTGGCGGGCTCCCAGCACCTGTTAAAAGCGTTGGCTTCAAAATATCACTGTATTATTGTTCTTAAAGGAGTAGAAACAATTGTTTGTTCACCTCAAGAATGCGTTTTGGTGGAAGGTGGAAATGCCGGATTGACTAAAGGGGGAACCGGGGATGTTTTGGCAGGATTGACTGTTGCTTTGGCAGCAAAAAATCCGCCATTTTTAGCTGCCTGCGCCGCTTCACTTATTGTCAAAAAAGCCGCCGAAGAATTGTCTAAAAAAGTCGGTTTTGCCTATAACGCCGATGATTTAGCCGAAAAAATCCCCGAGGTTTTAGGAAAGCATTGGCACTCTTGATATTCTCCGCAAAAAGTGCGAAAATAAGGTTATGTATGAGCCGAAGTTTACCATTACCAATGATATTTTGGCAAATATAGGTTTGGTTGAGGCGGCAAAAGAGGTCATTGAAAATGCTCCTTTGATTCCCATTTATGAAGCGCGGTTTGTTAAAGAGGCAATGCTCAGAACGATTCACCACGGAACCCATCTTGAAGGGAATGATTTATCTTTGGCTGAAGCCAAAAGAGTAATTGAGGGAGAAAGCATTGCCGCTCGGGAAAGAGATATCCAGGAAGTGATTAATTATCGCCGAGCAGTTGATTATCTTGATGAGCTAACACCCAAGGGATTGCCTGATGAAGAAAAATTTCATTACACTCAATCAGTCCTGAAAAAAATTCATGAACTGACTTGTCAGCGGATTTTGGGTGATGACCAGTTAGGTAAATATCGCCAAACCCAAGTGGTGATTAAAGATAGTCGAACAAGGGAGATAACTTTTCGCCCGCCTCCGGCAATTGAAGTTCCATTTTTACTTGAGGATTTTTTTGATTGGTTAAATTCTTCCCAAGGAAGAAATCTTCATTCGGTTTTGCGAGCAGGAATTGCCCATTATTTTTTAGTGGCAGTTCATCCTTTTGTTGAAGGTAATGGTCGGGCTGCTCGGGCTTTTGCCACCTTAATTTTATTTGCCGAAGGTTATGATATTAAAAAATTTTTCTCTTTGGAAGAATATTTTGATAAAGATGCCCCTCAATATTATCAATCTTTACAAGATGTTTCTTCCCAGGTTCGGGATTTGGTCGAGCGCGATTTAACTCCTTGGCTGGAATATTTTACCCAGGCAACAGCGGTTGAATTAACCCGAATCAAGGAAAAAGTCAAAAGACTTTCAGTTGACTTGAAAATGAAAGGAAAAATTGGCTACCAAATTCCCTTAAACGAACGCCAGATGAAGCTGATGGAATATCTTCAGGAGCATGGTTCGCTGACCACCACCGAAGCCAGAAAAGTCGTTCCTGAATATTCCGATGATACTTTGACTCGGGATTTTAATTATTTTCTAAAAAGAGGTATTATTAAGAAAGAGGGGAAAACCAAAGCGGCAAAATATATTTTGAAATGAACCCGACCGAGCCTCAGTTTTTATATATGATTTTGGTTTTACCAAGTTTGTTTGGTTTGACCTTAATCGGCGAGGGTTTGAATAAAGTTTTGAAAAATGAAACTCAAGGTTGGCTGTCAATTATTTTTGGGATTTTGTTTATCGCGGTGGTGATTTTCGCCTACTGGTTCTTTTCTTCGAATCTATGAAGTTTGCAAAGCTTGCCCAATATTTTCAACAATTAGAATCAACTGCTTCCCGGAATCAAATGACGGAAATCTTGGTTGATTTGTTAAAAGAGGCCGGAAAAGATGAGATTGATAAAATTTGTTATCTTTCATTGGGTAGACTGGCGCCCTTATATGCCGGAATAGAGTTTAATTTAGCCGAGAAGCTGATGATTCGGGTGGTGGCCAGGGCATTTGAGGCAAAAGAAGAAACGGTCAAAAAGGAATATAAAAAAACAGGCGATTTGGGTGAGGTAGCCCAAAACGGAAAACGGAAAACGGAAGACGGAAGACAGAAAACGTCAAAACCTTCAGTACTCCAAGTTTACGAAAGGCTTTATGAGGTAACAACCGAATCAGGCGAGGGATCGGTTGAGAGAAAGATTGCCAAAATGGCGGATTTACTAAGGGGGTTGGATAGCTTAGGCACAAAATATGTTGTTCGGATTCCTTTAGGTAAACTTCGCTTGGGATTCTCTGATTTGACAATTCTGGACGCTTTATCTTTTATGGTGGCGAGAGACAAAAGTAAGCGACAAGAGATCGAGGAGGCTTTTAATGTTCGGGCGGATATTGGTCAGATTGCTAAAGTGGTAAAAGAGAAGGGTTTAAAGGGTCTGAAAGGAATTAAAGCTTCTTTAGGAACCCCAATAATGTCTGCGCTGTGCCAGCGACTTCCCAACACCGAGGAGATGATTAAAAAGATGGGCAGGGTGGCGGTTGAGCCAAAATACGACGGAACTCGATTACAAATTCACGTTGTTGGCAGCAAACAAGTTAGTATCTTTACCAGAAATTTAGAGAACGTGGCTCAGATGTTTCCTGATATTGTTGAGGCTCTTTCCAAGGAGATAAAAGCCAGACAAGTGATTTTGGATGGTGAGGCAATAGGATTTGACCCAAAAACTGGCAAATTTTTACCCTTTCAAGAAACAATTAAAAGAAAGAGAAAATACGAAATTAGCGAGAAAGCCAAAGAAATCCCCTTAAAATATTTTGCTTTTGATGTTTTATTCAAAGAGGGAAAAGATTTGCTGGGCTTACCTTTTAACAAACGACGGGAAATTTTAGAAAAGACTCTTTTTTCGACCAGCAAAACCATTATTCTTTCGCCTCAAATTGTGACTGAAAATCCCAACGAATTGCGTCGCTATCATGATGAACAAATTAAAAAAGGCTTGGAGGGAGTGGTGGTTAAAAAATGGCAGGCTCCTTATGATCCAGGGAGACGGGGTTATACCTGGGTCAAGTTTAAACAGGAAAAAGGGAAAAAGGGCGGAGGATTGGCCGATACTTTAGATTGTGTGGTTATGGGCTACTATAAAGGTAGGGGAAAAAGGGCCGGATTTGGAATTGGGGCATTTTTGGTTGGTGTCAGGGAGTCGAAAAGTTCTGATCAATTCTTGACGATTTCCAAAATTGGCACCGGGTTAACCGATGAGCAATGGCGGGAAATGTATAGTAGGTGTCAGGTGTCAGGTGTCAGGTGTCAGGCAAAACCCAAGGAATATATTGTTGCCAAAGGGTTGACTCCAGATGTCTGGTGTCAGCCAGAAATTGTGGTTGAGATTGAGGCGGACAATATCACTAAATCCCCAATTCACGCCGCCAAATATGCCTTGCGTTTTCCCCGTTTGGTTCGTTTTCGCGACGACAAATCTCCCGAAGAAGCGACTACCATAAAAGAGGCGGAAAAGCTTTATAATCTCCAAAAATAGTTGGAGATTACACAAGCCGATAGGCGTAGTATCGGCTTCAAAAGAGTTGACATAAAGTAAATTATATGTTATTAAAAACTCAGGCTACCCACCCTAAACCACATTGGGTTCAGGGGAAAGAGGGCAGTTTTTAGGTTGAGAGGAGGTGAAAAAATGGCTATTTTTCTTGAAAGGGGAATAAGTTCAATAAAAGAATTCATTAGGGAGAAACAGAGATTGGAAAAGGAAAAATTACTAGGAAAGGAACTCTATGGTGATCTTTTGAGGTTTCAGAATAGGGAGCGAGAACTCGCTGAATACGTTGATTTGATAGAGGAGGCTGAAAGACGTGCCGAAGAGGCAGGATTAAACGTTGGTGGAGTTATGAATAGTGTTTTAGAAGCTGCGGGTAAAAAAAGAGTGGCAGATCGAGAAGCAGAATTGGGAGCGAAATTCTTCAAGGATTTGGCACGAGGAGCTAACTATTTTGGTGTTCGTGAGTCTATAATAACACAGGCTGATAGTGAGGGGCTTATCCCCGATAATGTTTTTAATGCCTTCTGCGTGTTTCATAACCCTAGTGGGTGGGTTGTTTAAAGTTCTTCGGCAAGCTCAATAAATTTTTAACTGGTTTAACTTCTTGTTTTGGGGAAGAAAGCGGTATAATGATAAGTTAATGATTGTTTTCTGGTTATTCTTAACTTTCTTTTTTTGCCTTGTTTTAATTAAGGCGAGCGATATTTTACTTGTCAATCTTAAGTCCCTTGCTTTACAGACAGGAATAGGGTCATTTGCCATCACTGGCTTGATTGTTGCCTTGGCTGCTTCTTTACCTGAATTGTCTGTCGGAGTTGCCGCTGGATTTCGAGGAGAACCAAATCTTTCTTTGGGAAATGTCGTTGGGGCGAATATTGCTAATCTCTCTTTGGTAATTGGAGGAGCGGCTTTGATTGGGGGAGCGGTAACGGTCCATGGAACTTTTCTTCGTCGGGATGTCTTTTATGCCTTTTTGGCTGGAGCAGCCCCAATGCTTCTTTTAACTGATAGGGTTTTATCGCGGATTGACGGACTAATCCTTTTAAGTCTTTACGGATTTTATCAATTAATGGTTTTTGAGGAGCAAAAAAAAAGAGCCGCTGATAAAGGAGGGTTTATTAACCGATTATTGCGCCGGCTTAATCATCGGGGAACAAAGCAAGAGTTGGGTTGGATTTTCTTAGGGGTCGTCTTGCTTCTTTTTAGCGCTGATATGATAGTCCGCCTGGCTTCAAAAATTGCTCTTAGTTTAAATATTCCAATTTTATTGATTGGATTGGTGTTGGTGGCAATTGGAACGACCCTGCCCGAACTGACTTTTGAGATAGAAGCAATTAGAAGTCACCAGCCGACAATGGTTTTTGGTAATCTTTTGGGTTCAATTGTTGCTAACGGAACCTTGATTATTGGTCTGGTTGCTTTGATTTCCCCAATTAGGATTCAGGCTTTTAGCGAATATTTATTAGCGACGATGGCTTTTGTGATTGCTTTTGGGATTTTTTATTTGTTTGTCAGAACGAAACATCGACTTGAGCGTTGGGAGGGAGCTTTTTTAATCGGTTTTTATCTTGCTTTTGTTTTGGGAGAATTTATTCACCCCTAATACTTATGGAGGTTATTGCCGATTTACATATCCATTCCAAATATTCTCGCGCGGTTTCCCAACAAATGGTGATTCCGGAAATTGCCTCCTGGGCAGCCAAAAAAGGAATTAAGCTGGTGGGAACAGGGGATTGGACCCATCCACTATGGTTACGAGAATTGAAAGAGAATTTGATAGATAACGGAGAGGGGGTTTATAAATCAAAAACTGAAGATGTTTATTTTTTGCTTTCAACTGAAATTTCCTCAATCTATACTCAAGATGGCAAGCCTCATCGAATTCATAATTTGGTTTTAGCCCCGAGTTTCTCGGTGGTAGAGGAGATTAACAATAGACTCCGAGGCAGGGGGGTTAATTTATTTTCTGATGGTCGGCCAATCACCGGCTTGTCAAGCATTGAACTTTGTGGAATTGTTTTTTCGGTTTCTAAAGACTGTTTGGTGATTCCGGCCCATATTTGGACCCCCTGGTATTCACTTTATGGTTCAAATTCAGGTTTTGATTCTCTGAAAGAGTGTTTTGGAGAATTTGCCGACCAAATTTATGCAATTGAAACCGGGTTATCTTCCGATCCGGCGATGAATTGGCGAATTGAGGAATTGGATAATCGAAGTATTGTTAGTTTTTCTGATGCTCATTCACCCCAGAAGTTAGGGAGAGAGGCGACGGTGTTTGAGATGGAGGAGAAGAAGACATTGGAATATGAGGATATTAGGAGAGCAATCAAAGAGCAAAAAATATCCTATACAATTGAATTTTATCCAGAAGAGGGGAAGTATCATTATACCGGACATCGAAAATGTGGAGTGAAGCAATCACCGGAGGAAACCCGTCGGTTGGGAGAGACGTGCCCTGTCTGTGGTCGACATTTAACGGTTGGGGTTATGCATCGGGTTGAGGAATTGGCAAGTCAACCCGCTGGTTATCGGCCCGCCAGTCGTCCGCCATACAAAATGTTAGTGCCTTTAGTGGAGATTTTATCTGAGGCTTTAGGTGGCGGTATTTCCAGCCAAATTGTTGAATCTGAGTATAATCATTTGACAGAGAATTTTGGCTCAGAGTTTGCGGTTTTACTAAAGACGCCAATTGAGGAAATTGCCAAAATTGCCGGAGAAAAAGTAGCCGAGGGGATTAAAAAGGTGAGAAGCAGAGAAATTGTCGTTGACCCGGGATATGACGGCGTTTTTGGCGCCGTCAAAATCTGGTCGGGTGAAAAACCCTCCTCCGCTAAAGCTTCGGAAAGGCAGGGGCAGATGAGTTTGTTTTAGTTGAGTTAATTGGTTCTTGACAGACTCAACTAAAATGTGGGACGATTAAAAAAAGACCCGCCAAATCTTACCGTTCGAACCCGTCAAACGGGTCTCACGGAGCGATTCAGGCGGGCAAGGAGGGGGGTGAGTAATTAATGGCCCAAGGAACAGGTTTACCAAAAAATACTGCCGCTGCTCTTTCTTATGCTGGGCTTTGGCTAACAGGAATTATTTTTCTCTTAATTGAGAAGGATCCCTTTGTTCGCTTTCATGCTATGCAGTCGATTATTACTTTTGGATTATTAACTCTTATCTGGGTTTTTCCATTGTTTTGGCTTCTTACACCCTTGTTCGGACTTGTTGGCTTTATTCTGTGGTTAGTCCTAATCTACAAAGCTTACCAGGGAGAGGAGTTTAAACTACCTTGGATTGGAGAATTCGCTAAGAAGCAGCTAACAAGGATTAAATAAAACTTTTATTTAATAATAAGATGATGTCCGCCTTGGCGGGTTGACTTATTGGGGCGGATTTTCTGTGTTACAACAGAGTTGGTTGTCAAGAATGGCTGATATAACTCTCAAAACGATTAGGTTTCCTGGGGCTGGTTAACGCCCATAGAGCCTCTAATTTTGTGGATGTCATAGTAGAAATCGTAAATTAGCTTATTAATCCGAGAATTTCTTTAATGTATACCTTAAGTTAACAACATAGCCATCTGAGGTTGGTCATTTTTTGAGTTATGATAGAATGGATAGTGTGAGTTGGCCCAAGAAAATAATTTCAGGTATTGCTCAAGTTGCTCAATTTAGAGTTAATTTAAGGGGGATATTATTTCTTGAATATCTCATTGCCTCTTTTATCCTCAGTCTCGCCTCGGCAGGCCTTCATTTCTTTATTCAAGGCTACCTGTTATCGTTTGTAATGGGTATTTCTTTTTTTTTCGAGAAACTAATAGGTCGTTTCGGAGGATTGATAGGGTTTTTTCTTTCGCTTATTTTGTTAGGATTTTTCCAAGTGGGTATTCCCTTATTTCTTCTAGCTAGATTAGTTTTAGTTTTTAAAAAGGATGGATTTTCGGCATTTTTAGGTGCTTTAGTAGGCGAATTGCTTGTTGTAATTCCTTATGTATATCTTCTTCATCTTACTGTTTCTCTCTTTCTCCAGGAATTTTAGATATACTGAAAAGACTGGTAAGAATCTGAAGCAAGGCTTGGTCGAATTAGTAGACTTAAAAACTCCTAGGATATTGAAGCTAAATTCCTACGAATTTTCAGACGATTTTATATAAGAAGTTCTTTGTGTGATAGAATGAAAAAAGATTTATGTTCCAAAATCGAGCCCAAGCGGGGAAGAAATTAGCGAGTAAGCTATTAAGCTACAAAGCAACAAAGAATTTAATTGTTCTGGCTATTCCGAGGGGCGGGGTAGTGGTTGGCAAGATACTTTCCCAAGCCTTGGATTGTCCTTTGGAAGTGATTGTTACCAAAAAAATTGGGGCGCCAGGCAATCCGGAATTGGCGATTGGGGCGGTAGGAGTAGTAGGAAAACCAGTCATTGATGAAGAGCTCGCTGAACGAGTGGGGGCGGACGAAAATTATCTAAAATCTAAAATCTTAAATCTAAAATCGGAAATCAAGAGAAGAGAAAAAATATTTAGGCGTGACAAACTTCCCCTTAACTTAAAAGACAAAACAGTAATTTTAACCGATGATGGGGTGGCAACTGGAGCAACAATGATGGCAGCGGTGGAAATTGCCAGACAGCAGAATCCAAAGAAAATTATAGTGGCTGTTCCAGTGATTGCCAAAGATACCCTAGAAAAAATAGAATCTTTAGCCGATGAAGTTGTTTTTCTCGATGCGCCAGAGATGTTTTTTGCTGTGGGACAGTTTTACCAAGATTTTTCTCAGATAACTGATGAAGAAGTGAGAAAAATCTTGAGTAATTAGTAATTAAGCAATTGAGTAATTAAGGGAAAATGGGGAAAAAATATTTATCTTTAGATAAGCTAGAAGTTTATAAATTAGCCAGAGAATTAAGCCGGATAACGTGGGAAATCTATCAGGAGTTAGACTGGCAAGATAAGAAAAGTCAAGGAGATCAATTTCTTAGCGCCACAGACTCTGTCGGAGCAAATATTGCAGAAGGTTTTGGGCGATTTCATTTTTTAGATAAGGTTAAGTTTTATTTTAATGCTCGAGGATCTCTTTTGGAATCAAGGCATTAGCTTGACCTTTTAGATGAAAGAGAAAAAGTGAAGGTCTTATTTAAAAAGAGGTTTCTTTATTGTTATAAAAATTTGCGTCCAGCCTTAAGCGGATTAATTGAATCAGCAATGAAAGCGAAAAGAAATGATAACCCTTAATTACTGTTTACTAATTACTTAATTACTTTAGTATGATTTTAATTATTGGTCTTGGAAATCCTGGAGAAAAAATTTTACAGAACTTGACAAATGGCCCCATAATGTGCTATAAAGCTTTCGTATGTCATTAGAACATCGGGAATTGAGACAGCGTCAAGAGGGAAATATTGCCGGGGCTGAGATAGCCCATGTTCTTCGTGAACAATTTGGCGATGTGCCTTTGCCTTCTGGCGAAGCATTGGTTGAGGTAAAAAGATTTTCTCTTGAAGCGCGAGAAGTCCTTGAAAAAGAAGGTTATGTTGTTCACACCTTAACCGGACAGTCGATTAAAAGTCTTCGAGAATCAGGAAGGAAATTCTGGTCAACCTGGCACAAAGATTATCCTAATCTTGAAGCCTTAACTTCTAAACGAAGCGAGGTTGCTGTTAATCCAAAGCAACTGTTTCTACCTAAAAGCAATAGAAAAACTCTTGCCGAGCAGGAAGCAATGGTTGAGGAGTTTTCGAAAAAACTTGGCAGGAAGATTAAGGGAGTAAAAGCCATAATTGGTGAAGCCCCTGATTACGCTGAGCTTGCCTTCTTGCATTTTGAGGCAACTGACGAGCGCCTATTTGGCCAGAAATATAACCATGATTATACAAGAACAGAGACCCCTTTGGCTGGTGTCAACGTCGCCTCTGTTGGCCACTTCGGCGGGAGCGGCTTGCGCGTCGACAGCTGGGGCCGCGAGCACGGCAGTGGCAGCGTTTGGGTTGCCCCTCTGGTAGTGCCCGCTTGAGAATTGGAATTTGGTATCTTGGTAATTTTGGATTCTTGATTTTTGGTTTTCCTCCTGTTAAAATTAGACAGATAGGCAGTGAAAGCCTGAACAAGTTTTAGTCTTCGCTTATTTCTAGAATTCTTCATAGTCGGAGTTCCAAAAAGATTTTCTTTTTGGGAGAGAACTTAAGGAAGCTTACTAGACACTACGGATATTTCCCATTGCCTCGACTAATTTGATGATACCGCTTTTCCAATCGTTTTTTAAAAAGATTCTCGGAATAGCCACCTTCGCTAATAAATTTTTCCTCAAGCCAGCGGAGCTTTTGGTCAAGAAGACGATTGGTTTGGTTAATTAGACAAATCATGGCGTTGGCCGCTTCTTCAGGAGAACGAAGATAAATTTTATAATTATTATAATCTTTATAACTTTTATAACCTAGTCGTCTGACGGTGAGGGCTTTAGGCGAATCTTTATTCCAGAGGACTAAGCCTTTCTGTCTTAAAAAGTCAAGAAAGTCGTTTAAAAGTTCTTCAAAACTTCCCCGACTGACACCCAGCAATTTGATCCTTCCCTTAAGACTCTTTTGGAGATAGCCTTCGGCAATATTTTGCTTGCCGCTTCTTCCAGCCTGGACCATTTGGTCGTAGGTGCGCGAGCGCTTGTCAAGATAGAGATTGGCAAATTCGACGGTGAAGTCATAGATGATTTCTGCCTGTCGGAAGAAAGGAAGGGATTTATAGCCTGCAGTCGTTTGGTTTTTAGGTATCATAAAGGTTATAATAATTATAATTGTTATAAAAATTATAACAGTTATAAATTTACTATGAAACTCATTGTTGGCTTAGGTAACCCAGGAGAAAAATATGAAAAAACAAGGCATAATTTAGGATTTATGGTGGTCGATGCGCTGGCAAGAAAAATGCTGCCGTTGGAAAAAACCAAATGGAAATTTGACAAAAAATCCAATTCTTTATTCTTGATTCTAAATTCTAAATTCATTTTGGTCAAGCCCCAGACTTTCATGAATGCCTCAGGCTTTGCCGTCAAATCCCTAATTACTAATTACTCAATTACTAATTACTCCACCCTTTGGGTGGTCCACGACGACGTTGATTTGCCTTTAGGGAAGATTAAAATAAGAATTGGTGGAGCAGCCGCCGGTCATCACGGAGTTGAATCGATTATTCAGGAGTTAGGAACTGATAAATTTGTCAGGTTTCGTTTAGGAATTGGTCATCCAGGTAGAGGGGCCGATACGCAAGTCGAAAGATATGTTTTACGGGAATTTGATATTAACGAAACTAGTGAAGTCAAGCAAATGACTAAAAAATGTGTTAAAGCAATCCAGGTTGCCTTGGTTTCTGGACTAGAAAGAGCGATGAATCAGTTTAATCTAAAATGAGAGCCAAAGGTTTAACTCCTATTTTTCTAAATTCAATGCTTCGGCAAGTCTCAGTTGGTCTTTTGAGTCTTTTTTCGCCAATTTATATCTTCAAAATTGGGCAAAATTTTGCCCTCTCGCCAAAGAATTCTTTAGTTTTGGTTTTCTCATATTTTCTTCTTCTTCATATAGTTAAACTTCTGACTTTACCCTTGGCGGAAAATTTAGCGGTAAAAATTGGGTTTAAAAAGATTTCCTATCTTTCAAGCTTGCCCTTTGCTTTCTTTGTTGCTTTTTTAATTTTTAGCCAAAAAAGCCCCTTTTGGCTTTTACCAGCGGCAATTTTTTGGGGAGTTAATGCCTCTTTATTTTGGTTTTCTTATCATGGATTTTTTGTTAAATTAAGTGATGCTGACCACTTTGGTCAGGCGACCGCTACCGCTCAATTTCTAGGGACGATTGCCAATGTTTTATCGCCTATTATGGGCGGATTTGTTATCTGGAAATTTGGATTTGGGGCGCTTTTCGTCCTCTCTGGGGCAATTTTTGTTACCTCCTTGATGGCGCTTTGGTTTGTCCAAGAGAAAAAACCCTATCATGATGCCAAAATTAGTAAGGTTTGGCAACTTTTTACTACTCATAAAAAAATGGTGGTTGCCTACTTTGGTCTAGGAGGGGAGGGAGGACTTTATGGAGTTGCCTGGCCGCTGTTTTTATTTGTAGTTTTAGGTAAGATTTTGGTCGTGGGAGAAGTTATTTCGGCAGCAATCTTTTTAGCGGCTCTCCTTACCCTGATTGTTGGGATTTGGGTTGACAGATTAGGTAAGGGGGCGGTTATTCGGATTGGGGCGCCAGTGGTTTTTCTTTCTTGGTTAGGGCGAATTTTTGCCAGGACACCCGGGGCGATTATTGGAGTTGATACCTTTTATCGGGTGGCTGATCAAATGCTGGTGATTCCTTTTTCTGTTTGGACCTATCAAAAGGCGCTGGAAGGCGGAACCGGCCAAGCACTTTATTTTCGGGAGATTTCGGTTACCTTTGGGACAATATTTGCCCTTTTGATGGCTGGAATAATGTTAATATTTGGGGCAAATCTTGAGACTTTGTTTATTTTAGCCGCAATTGGTTCCTTGTTGCCACTTTTGATAATTAAGAAAAAGTGAAAAAATCAGACGACCAACACTTTAAATCAATTAGCGATATTCTTTTCGGTTTTGATCCTTTGAAGGATAAATATATTTCCCAGGAATTTCAAAAATATGGTTATGATTTGGCGGTTGAGTTAGGCGATTTAGAGCATAAGGCTCTTTATATCAAACTTGCTAAAGAAACTCCCCGAAAAATCTTAGAGCAGGCAAGAAATTTTGTTAAAGATGCAGGTAGGGTTAAGAGCAGGGCGAGATTGTTCATGTGGAAATTGACTGAATTGAAGAAAGAGTGGAAGAAGAAAAAATGAAGAAAGGATTTGCGGAGATAGTTTGCCGATTAAGTTAACGAAACATTCATGGCAAAAGCATACATAGGAACTTCGGGTTTCTCTTATTCTCATTGGGGAGATGGAGTTTTTTATCCCAAAGATTTGCCGCAAAAAGATTGGTTTTTATACTATACGAAACATTTTGATACAGTTGAATTAAATGTTTCTTTTTATCGCCTGCCGAGAAAGGAAGTTTTTGCTGGCTGGCGAAGAAAAGCCGGTCCGCCAGCTGGCGGATTTGTTTTTTCGATTAAAGGCAGTCGTTTTATTACCCATATTAAGAAATTAAAAGATTGTCAGGAGCCGGTTGAGAGGTTTTTTGAAGCAGCAAATGGAGTATTGAAGAACGCTGAGGTCGGCTGGCGGCTCGGCGAGTCTTCAAACGCAAGCGTCCCGCCCATGGCGGGATACGCCCCGCACCAGAATCAGTGCGGGACTAGTGAAGACATCGCTTCGCGCCAGTCCTCCCCGCGTTCTTCCTTAAATGTAGTTCTTTGGCAATTGCCGCCTGGATGGAAGATTAATTACCCTCGTCTGGAGTCTTTCTTAAAAATCCTGCCCAAAACCTTCCGCCATGCCTTTGAGTTGCGAAATCCAACCTGGCTGACGGGCGATGTTTACCGGCTTTTAAAGAAAGCTAATGCCGCCGTAGTTTTTCAGGATTATCCTGGCTGGCCGATTACCCAAGAAATCACTACTGATTTTGTTTATTTGCGCTTTCATGGCAGGACAAGCTTGTATTCTTCATGTTATACTGAAAAAGAATTAACCGGGTGGGCTGATAAAATCAAAGCTTGGCAGAAAAAAGGGCTTGACTGTTATGCTTATTTTAACAACGACTCTTTAGGATGCGCAGTTGAAAATGCCCAAACTTTAAAAAAATTATGCTAAAAAGAGAAGTAACCAGTCATCTTTTAGTTACTCTTGTCTGGTTAGGGATAGTTACTCTTCTTCGCTGGAGCTGGCATTGGAATTTGATTTTGCTTTGGTTGGGTGGTTTTGTAGGGACTTTCTTGTTAGATACAGACCATCTTTTGTATACTCTGATAATTTATCCCCAGGAATTAACAAGCATGAGGGTAAGGCGCCTATTGGAGCTTCGTCGTTTTAAGGAGGCTTTGGTGCTTCTTACCGACACTCACGAGGAGAGATTTAAATCTTCTTTTCATAATGCTCTATTTCAACCGATTCTTTATGTAGTTTGTTTTTTTGTCTTGACTTCAACCGGCAGTTTGTTTGGGGCTAGTTTGGTTATGGCCATGGCTTTGCATTTGCTTAAAGATGAGCTCGAACCATTGCTTTTGGGAAGGGAAGAATATCTGCGAAAATGGCTTTTTTGGCAGATAAAGACGGAGGTTAGTTTTTATAATCAAAAGCTTTTCGTGGTTTTGATGCTTATCGTTTTTCTTGGGTTAAACTTGCTTTTGATCTAGGGGCGCTGAGGTCGCCCACCGAAATTTTGCTGTCGGCTTCAGATTCTCTCGCGAAGTGTCGTGCGTTGTTAAATACAGTCATCGGCGCTCGCAATGTGAAGCCTCACAAAATTTGGCAGGCTCCCCGCGCCTCAATGAAGGCTTGACATACCCTCCAGGAGGGGGTATAGTAGTTCCTATGGCAAATAAGAAGGTTGTTAATAGAATGAATTATTTGATTGGTCACCTTAAGGCGAATTTAAAGATGATTAATGAGGGAAGATATTGTATTGATATTATCCGCCAAAACCAAGCAGTTATTTCTGCTTTAAAAAAGGTTAATGAAATGATTTTAGGCAACCATCTCGATACTTGTGTAACTAAAGCAGTGAAAGGAAAAAGCGAGAAAGAAAAAAGGAGAGTTTACCAAGAAATTGTTGAGATTTTTAGAGAGAAAGAGAATGGAAAATAAAGAAAACTGCTGCCAGGTAAAAGAGAAGAAAACAGCGGGTTTTTTATCAGGTTTGCTTTCTGGACTTTTACCTCACAGCTTCTGTATTGCTTTTATTATTTTAACGGCTATTGGAGCGACGGCTTTAACGGGTTTGCTGAAAAGCGTGCTTCTGGTTCCTTTCTTTTTTCAGATTTTGATTGGTTTGTCTTTATTTTTGGCGAGCGTTTCAGCCTTAGTTTATCTTTGGAAAAACAGTCTTTTATCTTTTACGGGAATAAAGAAAAAGTGGCGATATCTTTTAGTTCTTTATGGGATGACCGTAGGAATGAACCTTTTAATGTTTGCGGTGGTTTTACCAAGGATGGCTAATATTGGACCAATTGGTCAACCAAAAATTCTTTCAGAAAGAAATACAACCTCAATTGTTCTGGTAGTAGAAATTCCTTGCCCAGGGCACGCGCAACTTATTATTGATGAACTAAAAAAGTCTCCTGGTGTCAATAATGTTGTTTTTAAATCTCCTAATTTCTTTGAAGTCAATTTTGATCCCCAGAAATTCTCTTTATCTGGGCTTCTTTCTTTAGAAATTTTTAAGACCTTTAAGGTCACAATTAACCCGCAGATAGATATAAAAGGAAGTGGAAATGTTGGTGATTTTAACCAATGTCAAGTAGAAGGATTAGGTGAATAAATGAAATACATTTGTCCAATGTGCCCGGAGGTGGTTTCGGATAAACCGGGTTTGTGTCCGAAATGCGGGATGGACTTGGTGCCGGTTCAAGAAAAAAGTGTTTCCATGCATGGAGGAGTAGAGGCGGCTTCTGATTTCCTGCGACGATTTATTATAGTCACCTTTTTACTTATTCCTTTGTTTCTGTTAACCAGAACTGGTTTGTCTTTACTGGGTATTGGTGATTTTGCTTTCCGTCATTATCTTCAATTTGGGGTGGCAACGGGGATTTTTTATTCTGCTTTGATATTTTTTGCCCATGCTCGCCATGAGATAAAAGCGAAAAAATACGGAATGATGACTTTGGTTTCTTTGGCGGTTGGTTCAGGCTATCTTTTTTCCGCCGTTTCCACTTTTATCCCGGCTTTCGCCGGAGCGGAATTTTATTTGGAAATTTCAACTTTAATTTGGGTCCTTTTGTTTGGTCATTTTTTGGAGGCAAAATCTTCTGCCGCTGCCGGAGATGCTCTTTCGGAAGTAGCCAAGCTTTTGCCAAAACAAGCCCATTTGCTTAAAGGCAAGGAAGTGGTAGAAGTTGATTTAACCGAGCTTAAAGAAGGGGATATTGTTTTGGTTAAACCTGGAGAAAAGATGCCGGCTGATGGGGTAATTGTTAAAGGGAAAGCCAATGTCGATGAATCATTAATCAGTGGAGAGTCAAAGCCAGTGGAGAAAAAAGAACAAGACCAGGTAGTTGCCGGTTCAATTTGTTTGGACGGTTCTTTGGAAATAAGACTTACTCGGGTAGGGGAATCCTCGATGATTGGCCAGATTAAAAAATTAATTACTCAAGCCCAAATGACTAAACCTTCAGCTCAGAAATTAGCCGATAGGGTCGCTTCATGGCTGACTTTTGCTGCCTTGACAGTGGCGATTTTAACCGTTTTGGTTTGGTTTTTTCTGGTCGGCAAACCGTTAGTTTTTGCCTTAACCTTAGCAATTACCGTTTTGGTCATTGCTTGTCCCCATGCCTTGGGTCTTGCCATTCCCACCGTTTCAACCATTGCTACCACTTTGGCGGTTAAAAACGGCTTGTTTTTAAAAGATTTAAGCAAACTTGAGCAAGTTAAAGATATTGATTTTGTTTTTTTTGATAAAACTGGCACTTTAACTGGGGGGGAATTTGGCGTTACTCAGGTTTTACCAATCGGTGATTTACCTGAAAAAAAGATGCTTGAGATTGCCGCTGCCCTAGAGCAATACTCTTCTCATGTAATTGGCTTATCAATCGTTAAATACGCTCAAAAACAAGGAGTTTCATTAAAAAAGGCGACAGATTTTAAGAACCTTTCGGGCAGGGGGGCGGAAGGTAAACTTGGAGGAATTAATTATTGGATTGGCAATAAAATGTTAGCCAAAGAAAGAAGGGCATTTGCCAAGGAAGTGAGAAAGACTTTTGAGAGACTGGCGGCGGAGGGGAAAACAGTAGTTCTTTTAGGGAGCGGTAAAAATGTACTGGGTTTTTTAGCTTTGTCTGACGAGATAAAACCAGAATCAATTTCGGCAATTTTTAACCTTCATCATTTGGGAGCTAAAGTGGCAATGCTTACTGGCGATAATCAAAAGGTAGCTCAATCAGTTGCCAGGAAGCTTAAAATTGATACTTATTTTGCCGAGGTTCTTCCTGAAGATAAATATAAATACATAAAAAATTTACAAGATAAAGGAAACAAGGTAATGATGGTTGGGGATGGAGTGAATGATGCCCCGGCTCTAAAACAGGCAAATGTGGGAGTGGCAGTGGGGGCGGGAACCGAGGTGGCGGTTGAAGCTGGGGATGTGGTTTTAACCAGAAATAATCCTCAAGACATCGTTCGCTTGGTGATTTTAAGTCGGCAAGTTTATCGAAAAATGACAGAAAACCTTGTTTGGGCAACTGGCTATAATTTATTGGCAATTCCGGCGGCTGCTGGTTTGTTTGCCCCTTGGGGGATATTTTTGCGCCCGGAAATTGGGGCGATTTTAATGAGTTTATCTTCGGTGATTGTGGTTATTAATGCTTTAAGTTTAAGAAAAGCAAAAATCTGAGAAATTGCTTCTTGGTTTCTTGTTTAATAATTTGATATTATAAAACTAATATCTAAAATCTAACACCTAATATCTATCTCGAAGGGAGGTGAGAAAATGTTTGAGTTAAAAGGTAAAAAAGCCTTGGTAACTGGCGCCTCGCGGGGAATTGGAAGAGGAATTGCCTTGGCCCTGGCCAAACAAGGAGCGGATGTGGCTGTCAATTACCATTCTAATGCCGAAGAGGCAGAAAAGGTGGTTTCGGAGATAAAAGCTTTAGGTCGAGATTCTTTTTCAGTCCAGGCGGACGTTTCCAACGCTCAAGGCGTGACAAAAATGTTTGAGGAAATAAAAGCAAAATGGGGAAAGCTGAATATTTTAGTGAACAATGCTGGGATTATTGCTTATGGTGATTTTGAGTCAATTACCGAAGAGGATTGGGATAAGGTTTTGGCCGTTAATCTTAAGGGTCAATTTTTATGTAGCAAAGAAGCGGTTAAGTTAATGGGGCCAGGGTCAAAGATTATTAATACAGCCTCGATCGCCTCCGGTGGAGTTGGAGTTGGTTTCTCGCGCCTTTCTCATTATACCGCCTCTAAAGGAGGAGTGGTGGCTTTAACCGAGAATATGGCCTTAGATCTGGCCAAGAAAGGGATTAATGTTAATGCTATCGCCCCAGGAGTAATAGAAACAAACATGACAAAGGAGATGCTAGGTGATGAAACGACAAAAAGGGGATTGATGGCTAGGATTCCTAAGGGCAGGGTGGGTAAGCCCGAGGATGTGGCCGCGGCGGCCGCTTTTTTGGCTTCGGATGAGGCGGATTATATCACTGGCTCAGTGATTTATGTTGACGGTGGTTGGTTGGCAGGGTAAATAGCTCGGGGTGGGTCATTATGGGTTTAGGGATTGACAGACAGTCCTTTTTAGTGTAAAAACACTCTACTTTCCCTCGGACAATGAGTCCTCGGGATAAACTGCTTTCTGCTCTAATATCTAAAATCTAATATCTAAAATCTAATATCTCCTGCCCAAGGAGATTTATATGTTATACTGGGGTCTTTTTACTTTTGGTTACTGCCTTGGAGCTATTTTTGCTACGGCTATTTTCTACAGAAACGCGGAATAGCTTTTGTTATCCACTAAGTGTTAACATAGATTGGGGAGGCTAATTTTGCCCCTTAGTATCCATTAAATGTTAACACTGTCCGATGTCGCCTAAATATTCTGTCCAGGAACGGCTGAAGCTAATAGAAAAGGTAATCCTAGGTAAAGAGCCTGTTTCTAGAGTATGTGAAGAAGCAGGAATCTCCAGGGTTCTTTTTTTATCGCTGGCTTAAAAAATACAAAGAAGCTCCTAATCAACCCGAAGCCTTGATTCCTGGTAGAAAGAAGCTGCAAATTTCTCCGCGAAAGGTCGCCCCAGAACAAGAAGAATTGATTCTTAAGATTGTTAAGAAAAATCCCCGTTGGTCAACTAAAAAAATAAGCGCTGCTTTGCCTAAAGATTCTTTAGGTAAGCCAATTGTTGGTAACCATGGGGTCCAAAATGTTCTGAAAAGGCTAAATCTTTCAATCGCCAAAGCAAGAATTG
>Ga0210018_1000202_pt1 | contig 28485 bp, 31 predicted proteins | sample CryGeyCG2014_010_2_FD_183967 | JGI IMG/M metagenome (GOLD analysis project Ga0210018, IMG submission 183967) | Groundwater microbial communities from aquifer - Crystal Geyser CG09_land_8/20/14_0.10 (SPAdes) (version 2) | ecosystem: Environmental > Aquatic > Deep subsurface > Groundwater | place...
AATTGATTTTTTTTCCCTCTTGAGAAATGAAAATACTCCTCTCCTGGGGCTGCCCTTAGCTTTTTCTATTTCCGCCATCTTTCAATTTGCCCTTCTTTATTTTTCTTTTAAGCAAAAAATCAAAAAATTATTCTAAAATGGAAAACACTCATAATCTGGTAATCATAAGCCACATTGACCATGGGAAATCGACTTTGGCAGATAGGCTCTTGGAATTGACGGGAACTATCCCAAAAGAAAAAATGCGGGAGCAGTTTTTAGATTCGATGGATTTAGAAAGAGGGAGGGGGATTACAATTAAAATGCATCCAGTCCGTATGACCTATATTCTAAATTCTAAATTCTATATTCTAAACTTGATTGACACTCCCGGCCATGTTGATTTTTCTTACGAAGTTTCTCGCTCTTTAGTAGCTGTTGAGGGTGCTATTTTATTAGTTGACGCTACTAAAGGTATTCAAGCCCAAACCTTAGCCAATTTAGAATTAGCAAAGAAGCAAAATTTAGTAATTATTCCAGCCGTAAATAAAATTGATTCGCCCCAAGCCAAAATCGGTGAGACAAAAACTGATTTAGCAAAATTATTAAATATTCTCGAAAAGGAGGTTTTTGAAATTTCAGCTAAATATGGCACAAATGTTGAAAAGTTATTACAAGCCGTGATCGAGAAAATTCCCTGCCCCAAAGGCAACCCTGAAAAACCTTTAAGGGCCTTAATTTTTGACTCAAAATACGATCCTTTTAAAGGAGTGATTGCTTTTGTCAGGGTGATTGATGGCAAGATATCATCGGGTGAAAAAATTTATTTAATTCAGACCAAAACTGAAGGCGAGGCAAAAGAAATTGGATATTTTAGACCAGAATTAGTAGAAACTTATGAATTAAAAGCTGGCGAGATTGGTTATATTGCTACCGGCATTAAAACACCTGCAAAAGTTCGGGTTGGCGAAACAATTACAAAAATTTCAAATTTAAATGTTGAACCATTACCAGGTTACCAGACACCCAAACCCATGGTTTTTGCTTCAATTTATCCAGAGAATCCCGATGATTTTGATTTGTTAAAAACAGCTTTGGCTAAATTGAAATTAAATGATGCTTCTTTGAGTTTTGAGCCGGAAATGAGGGAATTTTTGGGACGGGGTTTTCGCTGCGGCTTTTTAGGAACTCTTCATGCCGAAATTACTTCGGAAAGATTAAGTCGAGAATTTAGTTTAAGTTTAATCATTTCTACTCCCTCGGTGGTCTATCGAGTTATTAACCAAAAAAACCAAGAAATTTCTATTTACTCTCCCAGCGATTGGCCGCCTCAAGACGAAATTAAAAAAATCAAAGAACCCTGGGCGCGTTTAGAAATAATTACTCCCCAGAACTTCCTCGGTCGAGTTCTGGAAATCCTAAAAGGGACTGAAGGAAAATCTATCGAAACCCGTTATTTTGGTTTAAATAAAGTTCTTCTAATTTATGAAGTTCCTTTAAGAGAAATTATTGTGGGATTTTATGACAATTTAAAAGGGCAGACTCAGGGTTTTGCTTCAATGAATTACGAATTTTTGGACTCCAACCCACCCACCACCCAACAAGGTTTGGGATATAGGCCAGCTGATTTGGTAAAACTTGAGATTTTAATTGCTGGAGGGAGAGAAGAAGCTTTTTCAAAAATTGCTCCAAGAACCAAAGCTTATCAAGAAGGTAAAAGAATGGTTGAAAAATTAAAAAAAATTCTGCCCTCGCAACTTTTTTCGGTTCCCCTGCAAGCAGTAGTTTCTGGGAAAATTATTGCCAGAGAAACTATCAAGGCAAAAAGAAGGGATGTGATAGCCCCTCTTTATGGAGGAGATTACACCCGGAAAAGAAAATTATTGGAAAAACAAAAGAGAGGGAAGAAAGAATTAAAAGAAAAAGGAAGAATTCGCATTCCTCCCAAGGTGTTTTTAGAAATGTTTCAAGGTTAACCCTGAGCCTGTCGAAGGGTTGAAAAAAAGACAAAATTTAGCTATTATCTAATCAGAGGAGCGAGTAGAAAGCCGACCATGCTCAAAACAACCAGAGAGATTAAAATAATCCAGATTATTCTAAAAATTGTCTTTGGCTTGATTTTTGGCATTAATTATCGAAATAAATCGAAGATTTATTGAAGATTGAAATGAAACGAAGTTTCATTGATTTATAATAACAAAGATGAAAAAAATTAAAAAGGATTCTCGAGAGAATATATTTTTTTCAGTCTTAATTTTGTTATTGGTTTTTTTGATAGTTGGTTTTCTAATCTATTCTAATTTAAAAATAAGCCAAAAGAGAACTGAATTATTAACCAAAATTGAAAATTTAAAGAAAGAAATCCAAATTCTGGAGGGAAAAAATGAGGAATTACGAGCCGGAATTGGAAAAACCGAAAGTGAAGATTATCAGAAAGAGAAGCTTTATGAGCAAGGATATGTTGAAAAAGGAGAAAAGCAAGTAGTAGTTTTGCCGCCCAAAGAAGGTGAGAAGGAAAAAACTTCCGAGCAAAAAAATTTTTGGCAGAGATTCTTAGAGAAGTTAGGTTTTTAGTGCGGGATTAGTACAGTGGTAGTACGCTTCCTTCCCAAGGAAGAGATGCGAGTTCGATTCTCGTATCCCGCTTGCCCTCCAAAATTTTGCCGATGTAGCTCAATTAGTAGAGCAGGGCTTTCAATCTTCAACCACTTCTAAGCTTGACTATGGTCGGCAAATCCTGTATACTTGAGGTATGCCAATGCCTAAAAAGCCCAGAAAAAAATGTCTTCTCTGTGGTAAAAAAACACCACGGCCGGGATATAAATATTGTAGCAATGCATGTCAAATTGAATATCAGTATCAGTCTTATATTAAAAAATGGAAGGCTGGAAAAGTGAGCGGACTACAAAGTCTAGGCATAGTTTCACGACACATTAAGCGCTATTTGCGAAGAAAATTCGGAAATAGATGTTGCTTGTGTGGGTGGTCAGAGATTAATCCTAAGACTAGACAAGTTCCATTAGTTGCCCATCATATCGATGGCAATTGGCGCAACAATACCGAGAGTAATCTTCGTCTGCTTTGTCCCAACTGTGACGCATTAACTCCCACATATGCCGGGTTAAATAGGGGAAACGGCAGAAGGGGCCGGGTTTTAAGTAAAAGAGCTCAAGAAGGTCGCTCACTAAAGATGACTAGGCCGGAGTAACTCAGAGGCAGAGTAGCTATTTCGTAAATAGCAAGTCGTGAGTTCGAATCTCACCTCCGGCTCTTTTACCCCCACACCAAAATTTGGTGTAGGGGTTTTATTTTGAGAAATTTTATGGTATACTTAAAAAAGTATGAAAAATACTTCTGAAAAAATCAAAGATTTACAAGAAAGACTCCTCAAGCTCGAGGACTGTCTTTGACTTAGCAAAGAAAAGAAAAAAAGCTAAGGAATTAGAAAAGGAAACTCAAAAATCTGATTTTTGGAAGGGTAGAGAAAAAGCAATAAAAATTACCCAGGAACTCTCCCAGCTAAGAGAAGAAATCAATAGTTTCGATAAATTGGAGGAAGAACTGACAGAATTAAAAAATGAGAAAAAGGTTGGAGGAGGCGATGAAGCTAAAGCTTCATCTTCAGCCACCGAGCGAGCGAAGCGAAGCGAAGGTGGAAAAGAAGGAACCTTCTTTGACTTCGCTAATGCTCGGGTATTCGAAGAAAAGCTAAAGAAGGAGGAATGGAAAATTTTTCTTTCCGGAAAATACGACAGAAATAATGCCATCTTATCAATCTATGCTGGGGCTGGAGGACAAGATAGCCAAGATTGGGCAACGATGCTGTTAAGGATGTATGAAAGATATTGCCAGAAAAAAGGATATAAAACTCAGGTGTTGCATCAATCTTTTGGCGAGGCCGGGGGACCGGAAGGAAGAATTGGAACAAAGTCAGTTACCCTGGAGATTAAAGGACCCTTTTCCTATGGCTTTTTGAAAAAAGAAAACGGGGTCCATCGATTAGTCAGAATTTCTCCCTTTTCACCCAAAGCCCTCAGGCACACCTCTTTTGCTTTAGTTGAAGTGACACCTGAAATTAAAATTGGGAAAGAGGTTGAAATTAAACCGGAAGATTTAAAAATTGAATTTTATCGAGCCTCAGGACCCGGCGGTCAATACGTTCAAAAACGAGAAACAGCCGTCAGAATTTGGCATTTACCCACTGGGATTTCCGTTACCTGCCAATCCGAAAGATTCCAAGGTCAAAATCGGGAAAGAGCAATGGAGTTACTTTACTCAAAACTTTGTCAATTAAAAGAAACAGCCAGGCAGAAAGAGGTATCTAAAATCAAAGGCAAAAAGGTTTCGGCTAGTTGGGGAAATCAGAAAAGAAATTATGTTTTGCATCCCTATAAAATGGTAAAGGATTTGAGAACCGGTATCGAAACTTCCGATGTCGAAGGAGTCTTGGATGGAAATTTAGATGAATTTATCCAAGCTGAAATAAAATTATAATGATAAAATTCCAGGACATTACTAAAATTTATCCAAGCTCTAGTAGCTCTCCAACTGTCGCTCTAGAAAATGTCTCTTTTGAAATAAAACCAAACGAGTTTGTTTCCATTGCTGGGAGATCAGGAGCAGGAAAGACTACCTTGCTGAGACTTCTTTTAGCTGAAGAAAAACCAACCAGAGGTAGAATTTTTTTTGATGACAAAGATCTTTCTAAAATCAAATCTAGCCAATTACCTCAAATCAGACGAAAAATTGGCGCTGTTTTTCAAGATTATAAATTACTTCCTTCAAAAACTGTTTATGAGAATGTTACTTATGTAATGGAAGTGATTGGAGCCTCAGATGAGGAAATTAAGAGGGACGCCCCTCAGGTTTTAGAAATCGTTGGGCTGGAAGAGAGAGTCCAGAATTTTCCAGCCGAGTTATCGGCTGGCGAACGTCAGAGAGTGGCTATTGCCAGAGCCCTGGTTCACCGGCCCGAGGTTATTTTGGCTGATGAGCCAACCGGGAATCTCGACCCTTACAATGCCTTAGATATCATTCGCCTTCTATTAAAAATTCACACATTGGGCACAACCGTCATTTTAGCCACCCATAATAAAGAAATAATTAATTCTTTAGGAAAAAGAGTAATCACTTTAGAAAAAGGCAGGGTAATTAGAGACGAAGAAAAAGGAAGATTTATTTTGTAATATGTTTATTACCTTAAAACGAATTTTCAAATTGGGTTGGCAAAATTTCTCACGAGATGGAGGAATAGCTGCTGCTACCTGTTTTATTATGGTAATGGCAATCTTATTGGCAAGCTTCCTTTTTCTTTCCAAAGATGTCAGTCAATTTTTAATTTCATCTATTCAAGAAAAAGCTGACATTTCAATTTATTTTAAAAATAGTACCTTAGAGGAAGAGATTTTAAATTTAGAGAAAGAGCTTACTAAAATCCCGGAAGTGAAGAGTATTAAATATGTTTCAAAAGAAGAAGCCCTGGAAGAATTTATTAAAAGACACAAAGATAGCCCGGGTTTAATGGAATCCCTTGAAGAAGTGGGAGGAAATCCTTTTTTGGCTGTTTTAAATATCAAGGCTTTTGAAGCTAGTCAATATCAGGCGGTGGTAAATTTTTTACAGGGACCCGGTTTTGAAAACCTGATTGAAAAAGTTGATTATTATCAAAGGAAACCAATCATTGAAAGAATTTTTGCCTTAACTGTTGGAATGAAAAAAGCTGGCTGGATAATTTCAGTAGTTCTGGCAATCATTGCGATTTTAGTTACTTTCAATACGATTAGATTAGCAATTTTGAATCAGAAAGAAGAAATTAAAATTCAAAGACTGGTTGGGGCTTCGAACTGGTTTATCCGGGGACCATTTTTGGTTCAAGGAATGATTTCTGGTTTTTTTGCTGTCCTGATTTCTTTTTTAATTTTTAGTTTCATTTGTTGGTTTTTAAGTCCAAAAATTGAATTTTTATTTTCCGACCTTAATATTTGGAAATTTTTTACTGGTAACTTCTTTACCATCATTTTAATTCAGCTATCCACCGGTATTTTACTTGGAATAATTTCCAGCACCATCGCCATCAGAAGATATTTGAAGGTTTAATGAATCTTTGATTCATTTCACATCTTCGATAAATCTTCGATTTATCTCGCTGTCTAAAACTTATTCCGGGGTCGTCTAATAGTAGGACCGTAGCCTCTGGAGCTATGTATCTTGGTGCGAATCCAAGCCCCGGAGCACTTCGACAAGCTCAGCGCAAGCCAAATCAAAAAGCCCAAAGCTTTGGCAGTTTTTACATGCTGGTTTTTTGGTAGAGCTCAAAGAAATAAATTTCTTTTCGATCTTCGCTTCTGTTTGCAGAAGCTCGATGCTTGATTTTTTGAAAGAATTAATGTAAACTAGAATCAGTTATCGAGCTTCCGTAGGAAGCGAAGATAAAGAAGAGAGCGTAGTTCTCTTCGCTTGAGAGTTTGGATTACAAATAGGTTGCTCCGTTATTCTCAGATAGATTAATAAGCTATTTGCAACTCACAATTTTTGAGTTGCTTTTTATTTTAACGTCGAAGAAATAAATTTCTTCTCCACCTTCGTTTTTATTTTATAAAAACTCGGTAAATGACTAAAAAACAACAATTTTTATTAGAGCATAATAAATTGTCTCCTTTAAATTTGCAGGCTACAACATCCTTGCTTTCACGTTTTAGAATAGAGAAAGCCTCGCTTTTTAAAGATGAGGATTGGTCATTAGATAAACTTCGCAGACCATTTATTTTGTGGCTTACTTCTTTAACGGCTGGGAAAAAAGAAAATATTAAGAAGAAAAAAAATGAAAAACTCACACAACCCAAATAAATACAGAAACAGAGTGAGGCATCGCAGATTTCTAAAAAGGCACAGAAATAAATAAATAGCAGGGTGGGGTAAAACGAGCTGCCCTCGAAACCAAAAAATCGCTTTTTGAACGATTTTTCGGTAGAATGAAATAAGATATGGAGAATAATAATAAGACGAAGTGGAAAAGATTGGAAGTATTTTTGGAATTTTTAATTTTCGGAATTATTGTCGGTGTAACCGAAGATTTAATTGCTGTTAAGGTGGTGGCTGACGTACCGATAACCCGGCACGTAGTTGGTATTATAGTTTTAATCGCCATTCCTTTTGCCTTGCTTGGCGAAGTTTTGGTGGACAGAATAGATTTTATTGAAATTTTTAGAAAATATTTCAGAAAAAATAAATAAATTATTTTAATAAATCGCCAAGGGGACGGTTTTTTGGTAGGATGAAAAAACAAAGGTCTTTAATATAAATTAAATAATTAAAAATATGGCTGAGCAACAAATTAAAATAAAGGCAAAAGACGAAGATTTAAAAGGGGTTTATTCGAATTTGATGCAGGTTTTACACACAAAGGAAGAGTTTATTTTGGATTTTTTTCTTGTTTCTCCGCCCGAAGGAGTTTTAGTTTCCAGGGTGATTATGAGTCCGAGCCACATAAAAAGAATGGCCAAAGCTCTGGAAGAAAATCTCTCGAAATATGAGGGGAAATTTGGCAAAATTGAAGAAGCAGTTGCGCCCGAGATGCCTCTGGGTTTTAGAGTTGAAAAAGAATAAAAAAGAGTTATAATAAAATAATGGCTAAAAAATCTCAAAAGAAAATTGAGAAGCCCTTGCCAAAACCTGAAGCTGAAAAAATTCACCCCGTTAAATCCTCCAGAGAAGGAATTTCGTCAAAGACGAAATTATTTAACGGGGTAAAGAAAACTAGAATCAGAGTGATTGGGATTGGTGGGGGAGCAGGCAACATTGTTTCGGAAATTGCTTCAAAAATAAAAAAAGCCAGTTTTGTTGTGGCTAATACCGACATCAAAGCTCTTAAGACAACAAGTAGAAAAGCCATTCATTTTCAATTCGGTCAGAATTTAACTCATGGATTGGGAACCGGAATGGACCCGGAATTGGGAGAGATGGCTGCTCAAGATGAAAAAGAAAAAATTAAAAAAATTTTAGAGAATCAAAATCTGCTTATTTTGGTGGCTTGTTTAGGAGGAGGGACAGCTTCGGGAGCTACCCCCATTTTTGCTAAAATTTCCAGGAAATTGGGTAATCTCACTTTGGGGATTTTCACTTTACCCTTTAAATTTGAGGGAGAAAAGAAAATGGGGATTGCCCTCTCGGCTTTAGAAAAATTGCGGCCAAGAGTTAATGCTTTTTTGGTTATTCCCAATGAGAGAATTTTCCAAATTATTGATAAAAAAACTCCTTTAAAAGTAGCCCTTTCGGCTATAAATAAAATGCTATCCGAAAGTCTAGAGGGTCTCATTGAGATGATTTATACGCCTGGCTTAATTAATATTGACTTTGCTGATTTAAAAACAATTCTCGAGGGTCAGGGGAAATTATCTTATTTAAATACAGTTAAAGTTCAAAAAAAGGAAGGGGCTGCCCAGGAAGCTGTTGAAAAAGTTTTGAACAACCCCCTTTATCCTTATAGTATTCGCGGGTCAAAAGGTATTTTATTAAACATTGCCGGGGAGCGAGATTTGGAACTTAGCCAGGTTAGCCAAATTTCAAAAACCATTTCGGAATTGGCTAATTCGGAAGCAAAAATTATCTTTGGGATTTCTCAAAACAAAAAATATTCTGATATTATCCAAACCACTTTATTAGCCACTGGTTGTCAAATAAAAATTTTGCCCAAGAAGCTTAAAAAAAGAAATTTTAAAAAAGCTCCTTTAGTTGAAAAAAAGCCAAAAATAGTAAAAAAGGTGAAGAAATCTAAAAAAATAAAGATTGAAGTTCCAAAGGAAGCCAAGGAAGACGAAGTCAAACCGGTGGCGGCTGAAACAGAAAAAATTAGGAAAAACGCTCTTCAAATAAGAAAAGAAACCCAGGCGGCAGAGCAGGAATTGTTAGAAAAAGAAAAAATCTGGGAGACCCCAGCTTTTCTAAGAAAAAGGCTAATTAAGGACCAATAACTGTTCCTCTGAATTTTTCCCCTAATAAAACCTTCTCAAAATTTTTAATTTCCGTTCCTTTAATTATTAAGGCACGGATTTTTAATTTTTCAGCTAATTTAGCAGCAATTGGGTCGAAGGGAGTGGAGAGACCGGGCGACCAGCGTGAGCCGACTAATTTGCGATATTCTCGCCAGGTAATTTTTTTGAAGGCTTTGGCGTTTTTATAAATATCTGGGTCTTTATCATAGATAAAGGAGACATCACCAGCATTGATAATTTCTTTTATTTTGAATCTCCTGGCTAATAAAACGGCAATGTAATCAGTTGACCGACCGGGCCTCCAGCCAGAGGCAACTAATAATTGGGGCCCAGCCGAAGGCTGGGAGGGTGGCGGGAGGGTTGGAGTCCAATCATTTTTCAATGGTTTTTTGGGATCATCTAAAATTACCGGATAAGCCACTCTCCGAAAAATGGTTCTCAACAGATGGGCATTAAGTCGAGTAGTATGAATCCCTAACCAGTCCCTATCTTCATTGGGAAGTGTGACAATTTTTGAGGCGGCTAATTGATAAAGACGACAGGTTTTTCCTCCTCCAACAATAATAATAAATTTAAATCGTTTTTTGAGAAATTTCAAAATTAATCTTCTAAAATTCCTTAAAAAGTTAATATTTATTTTCCCAACTTTGGGAGAAATTATCGAACCTCCCAAAGAAACAATGATTGTTTTTGAATTGCTCATATATTTTCCCTATTTTAACATTAATTAGATTATGTTACAATCTAATCAGTAAAGATTTTGTTTTTAGTTCTTAATGTTTAAATAAGGAAAGGAGGATAAGATGGCAAGGAGTAAGCGAGCGCCTTACGAAGTTCAGATTAAAGAATTAGGAAAAACCGGACAAGCGAAGTTTATCGAAACGCACAATATCTATGCTATTTTGGCCCCAGTCGAGATAACTGTTCGTTGGATAAAAGATGGTAAGGAGCGTCAAGAAATCGACACCCTTAATCCTGGAATGGTTTTGTACTCCAGACCGCGACGACTAAGCAAATGGGAAAAAGAGCTTCCCGAAGAGGAACGACAGTCTTTGGGAATTGATTTAAAGTGGAACCGGGTGAGAATAGCTCAGCGTCACTCCGATCTCTGGGGCGCTACTCGCCAACGAGGAAGACATATTATAGATAACCTCACCGAAAGAATAGTTGTTGTTGATAGAGAAGTTGAAGTGGTTATCCCTGGCGAGGCTAAGCGAATGGAAGATTTAGCCCTGAAACTGAATAGATTCACTAATCGATTCTTGGTAGAAAAGATCACTCCTCAATTAAGAGAAGGTTTTGCTCGAGAGATTTATCCAATCTATCAGGAGTTAGAGGACGCCCGAGACGAATTCAAACCTAAGGCTGCCCAACTTTTAAAGCAAGCAGTTGAAGGAAGACGGATTGAAACGGCAGCAAGGTTGGCGGAAGCGGCGGCTAAAATATTAAATCGCTGGGTTGAGATTTTAGATATTGTCGAGAACTGCCTTAAACAAGCAGAGGACTGGCTTTTACTTTGTAAGACAATTGAGATGAAGGTCGGCTGGGTTTATCAAAGATTGGCCAAACTGGCTAGTGAGCTTTCGTCAGAAAAACGCAAAGAAATTGCTGCAGAGCTTGGAGGGATCGCGATTTATCTGACAGGAGAAGTTCTTTTTGACCCCTATTGCCAGAGAGTAAGAGATTCGGCAATTCAGAACTTAGCCAAAGCTAAGGAGTATGCCGTAACAGGGAAAGATAAGGCGATCCGGAACTTAATCAGTCGGGCCCTCTCTAAATTGGGAGCCATTGTGCTCAAAGAGAAGCCCACTTTAGCTGAAATTCGCCGGAGAAGGAGGGTACTTCCGAAGGGCTAGATGACCAGTCTAGCCCTTTTTGTTTTTTAAATTCTCTGCTAAAATATGATAAAGGTCAAAATATAAATATAATTATTAATGGTATCCCGCATCTATGATTGAGGTAACAAAAGATATTTTAAAAAATATTTATAAAGAGAGGCTAGCTGATTCAAAAAAATATGATTTTGGATTATTAATTGTTATTGGTGGCTCAGATTTTTATTCCGGTTCCCCGGCTCTTTCAGCCATGGCCGCCTTTAAGTCCGGTGTTGATATGGTTAGGATTATTGCTCCAAAAAGAGCAGCCGATATCATTGCTTCTTTTTCACCAAATTTGGCTGCCTATCCCTTGGAAGGAAATTGGTTAGAAAGAAAACATCTGGCAACATTACTTACTTTGACCGAATCAGCCAAAGCTGTTTCTTATGGAAAGACAGCCGTTGTCATCGGTGGAGGAATGGGAAGGTCCCAAGATACTCAAGATGCAATTTTGGAATATCTCGAGGAGGTCTCCGTGCCAGCAGTAATTGACGCCGATGCCATTCATGCTGTTGGGAAAAAACCAGAAATTATCTCTGGCAAGCCATTTTTGATTACCCCTCACACTTACGAATTCTTTGTTTTGACAGGAAGAGAGGTTTATAAATTGTCGGATGGAGAAAAAATAAAAGCAGTTCAAGAAGAAGCAGCCAGATTGCAAACCACAATTTTATTAAAAGGAGCAATTGATATAATTTCCGATGGAAAGGAAGTGGCTTTGAATAAAACCGGTACTCCTCTTATGATTGTCGGCGGTACGGGGGACACGCTTGCCGGAGTTGCCGGAGCTTTAGTCGCAAGGGGAATTGCTCCTTTTACTGCTGCCCAGGCTGCTGCTTTTATTAATGGTCGGGCTGGCGAATTAGCCGGAAAAAAATTAGGAGAATCAATGACCGCCACTGATTTAATAGAGGAAATTCCCAATGTGCTGCCAAAATTTTAAATTATGGAAAATTACGATTTAATTATCATTGGTGGCGGGCCAGCTGGCGTAACTGCTGGGATTTATGCTGCCAGGCAAAAATTAAATACTCTTTTAATAACCAAAAGTTTCGGAGGGCAGGTTGCCAGAAAAGCCGTGGCAATTGAAAATTATCCAGGATTTGAAGAAATTTCGGGAATGGAACTCATTAAAAAATTTGAAAAACATTTAAGGAAACAGAAAGTTGACATTGAGAGAGATGAGGTAACCAAACTGAAAAAAATTGGAAACCATTTTTTTGTTCAGACCAAAAGCAAAAATCGATTTCAAAGTAAAGCAGTAATTGTTGCTTCTGGAGCTGACCCAAGACCTTTGGAAGTTCCCGGAGAAAAAGAGTTTATAGGTAAAGGTTTAAGTTATTGTGTTACCTGCGATGGCCCTCTATTTGAAGGAAAAACTGTGGCTGTAATCGGTGGAGGAAATGCTGGTTTTGAAGCAGCCATTGCTCTAAGTAATTGGGCTAAAAAAATTTATATTTTAGAATTCGGAGAAAAAATTAGGGCGGATGAAACAAATCAAGAAATAGTTAAAAAAACTGGAAAGGTTGAGGTAATAACAAATGCCGAAGTTAGGGAAATTCAAGGCGCCCAATTTGTTAACTCATTAATTTATCAAGATAGAAAAACAAAAAAAGAAATTAAATTACCAGTCGATGGTATTTTTGTTGAGATTGGTTCACAGCCAGCAACCTCTTTTGTTAAAGGTTTAGTTGATTTTAATGAAAGAGATGAAATAAAGGTCGAATTTGAAACCTTTCAAACAAAAACTCTTGGTTTATTTGCTGCTGGAGATGTAAATGTGGGGTCCTTTAAACAAATTGTCACTGCCTGTGGTGAAGGAGCCAAAGCCGCTTTAGCTACCTATAATTATCTTCAAAAATCTTAAGTATGGCATTTTCTTACACTGGCCTTGCATATTTATTAGGATTTTTCGCTATAGGATTATTAACTTATAGATTTTTTCAGTATTGGCAGAGAGAAAAAACTACTACTTCTAAACTATTTTTCTATTTTACCGGTGCTCTTGCCCTGTTTATGTTAATTACGGCCGTTGGAGGGTTGTTCTTTGCAAGAAATACTCTGATTTTAAGATGGGTGGTAATTCTTGCTGCTTTTGTCCAGGGTCTTGCCTTTGCCGTTATTGCTTATTTAATACTTTATTTAAAGGTTCCTCGGATTTCTCCGTGGATAGGCTTCACTACTCTTTTTCTTCTGGGATTAGCAACAACGATTTTAACTGCTCTTACTCCTTTTTATCCTTATCTTGAACTAAACGGAGGTATTAACTGGGACGTTCAGCATAACCAGCCCCTGGTGGATATATTCAGGTTCTTTTTATTTCTAATCACTTTCATACCTTTAATTGTGATTCTTATCCAACAAATGAAAACTTCTGAAAACCCTACCGTGAAAGCAAGAGTTTTTGGAATAAGTTTGGCTCTCTTTTTTGGAATTCTAATAGGGCTTTTCGATTTCCTTCTTGAGACCGTTTTAAAATTACCATCAATAAGCAGCGATATTGCTATGGGGTTTCTCAGTGTTATTGTTTTAATACTTGTCTTTCGTACTCAAAAACCGCCACCTTCACCTTACGTTAAAAAAGTTTATGAATAATAAGATTAAAAAAATTTCAGCCAGAGAGATTTTAGATTCCAAAGGAAATCCTACAATTGAAGTAGAGTTAACAACCGATTTGGGCGTTTTTTTAGCTTCGGTTCCTTCCGGAGTATCAAAAGGAAAATATGAGGCAGTGGAATTAAGAGATGGAGGAAGAAGATATCAAGGGAAAGGAGTTTTGAGAGCAGTGAGAAACATTAATGAAATTATTGCCCCAAAACTGAAAGGAAAAGAGGTAATCGAGCAAAAAAGGATTGATGATATAATGATAAAACTGGATGGCACGGAAAATAAATCTAAATTGGGAGCCAATGCCATTTTAGCAGTTTCAGTGGCTGTTTGCCGAGCTGGAGCTTCCGCAAAAAATCTCCCTCTATATCAACATATCGCCGAAATTTACACGGGTCAGACCCGTGTAAATTATATTTTGCCTGTACCTTCGGTTTTAATGATCGAAGGGGGAGCTCACGCCGGAAATGAGTTAGATTTTCAGGAGTTTATGATTGTGCCTCAGGAGAAATCTTTTACAAAAGCTCTCCAGGTCGCTTCGGAAATTTACCATCAATTAAAAGAAATTATTAAAGCAAAATATGTAGATTTAGCCATCAATGTTGGAGATGAAGGAGGGTTTGCTCCTTCAGTTAGGGTGCCAGAAGAAGCCATAAATCTAATTTTGGGAGCAGCTAAAAATCTCGGTTATCAAAATAAAATTAAAATTATTTTAGATGTCGCCGCCTCTCAATTTTATATAAAAGGAACTTACAAAATGAGAATAGGGGCTTTTACGAGAGAAGGGTTTTTAAATTATTATTCAGATTTAGTTCAAAAATATCCAATTTTTGGGTTGGAAGATCCATTTTCCGAAGAAGATTGGGAAGGATGGCAAAAGTTAATTTCTAAGTCCCAATTTCTAATTTCTAAACCTTTGGTGATTGGCGATGATTTGTTGGCGACAAATCCCAAAAGAATAAAACTGGCCAAGGAAAAGAAGGCCTGTAATGCGGCCATTATTAAAATGAATCAAATTGGGACAGTGACAGAAACAATTACAGCAGCAAAATTGGCTAAATCTTATGGCTGGAAAATTATGGTTTCTCATAGGGCTGGCGAAACCTGCGATGATTTTATTTCCGATTTGGCAGTAGGAATCGGAGCTGATTTTATCAAAGCTGGAGCGCCAGCCAGAGGAGAAAGAGTAGCCAAATATAATCGACTTTTAAGAATAGAAGAAGAGTTAAGTTGATGAAAATATTATTAATTGTAATTGATGGCCTTGGTGACCGGCCAATTTCTCAACTAAGAAATAAAACTCCGCTTGAAGCAGCTAAAACTCCTAATTTAGATTTTTTAACCAAAAATGGAATTTGTGGATTAGTTGAACCTTATTTGATAAATGAAAGACCGGAATCTGACATTTCTCATTTAGCCCTCTTTGGCTACGATCCAAAAATTTATTATTTAGGTCGAGGACCTTATGAGGCGGCAGGAGCAGGCCTCAAACTTCGAGAAGGAGATGTAGCTTTAAGAGTCAATTTTGCTACCGTAAGCAAAAATTTAAAGGTGATTGACCGAAGGGCAGGAAGAATTGAAAAAACAGAGCCATTAATTCTAGCCTTAAAGGGATTAGAGATTGAGGGCGTCAAATTTTTAATAAAAAAATCTTACGGCCATCGAGCCGTCCTAATTTTGAGATATTCAACACCGGGTGTTAAATATTTATCGGGAAAGGTTTTAGATGGAGATCCCCGTAGAATCGGAGTAAAAGTAAAGAAAATTTTACCTCTAGATAATTCAAAAGTGGCTAAATTTACTGCAAAAATTTTAAATGAGTTTTTGAAAAAAGCTCATTTAATTTTGAAAAATCATCCTTTAAATAAAAGAAGGGAAGCCCAGGGATTACTCCCGGCAAATTATCTTTTAGTCAGGGGAGCGGGCGAAATTAGGGAAATTCCAAAATTTAAAGAAAAATATGGATTGAGAGCGGGTTGCATTGCTGGCGGTGCTTTATATAAAGGAATTGGAAAAATTTTAGGAATGGATTTACTAAAAGTTAAGGGAGCGAATGGATTTCCAAATACAAATTTAAGGGGCAAGATTTTGGCGGCAAAAAATGGTTTGAAAAAATATAATTTCATTTTTTGCCACATCAAAGCTGCAGATTCTTTAGCTGAGGATGGCAATTTTTTTGGCAAAAAAGAGTTTATTGAAAAAATCGATAAAAATCTAAAATCAATTTTAAATTTAAAAGATACTTTAATTATCGTTACCGCTGACCACTCGACTTGCTCTCTGCTAAGAAGACATTGTAGAATATCTATACCAATTTTAATTTCTGGCGCGGATAAAAATACGGTAGAAAAATTTTCAGAGAAAAATTGTAGAAAGGGGAAACTGGGTAAAATAAAACAAATAAATTTAATGACTAAAATTTTAAAATATGCAAAATGATTGGTTAAGAGAAATTCAAAAAAGAATAAAAAATGTACCAACTGCCAGTGGCAGGTCTAGTAAGTTTGGAAAAACTAGTTTCGATGATTTGGTTTTTGTTCCTGCTCAGCTGGTAAAAAGACCGGTTGATTATTATCGAGAGGAAATTCGGTCAAGAACAGTTCTTGGCCGATTTAGTAAAAAACCGATTGAAATTGAAACTCCAATAATTATGGGAGCGATGAGTTTTGGAGCAATTTCTCGCGAAGCAAAAGTTGCTTTGGCAAAAGCCGCAACTTTAGCCGGCACTATGGAAAATACTGGCGAGGGAGGAATGTTGCCGGAAGAGAGAGAATTTGCCAAGTTTTTGATAATTCAATATTCAACAGGTAGATTCGGAATTACTGAAGAAATCCTAAAAAAAGCCGATGCTATTGAAATTAAAATTGGACAAGGCGCCAAAGGCGGCATGGGTGGGTTACTTCCCGGTGGGAAAGTAACTGAAGAGATTGCCAAAATTAGAAATGTGCCGGTTGGTAAAGCTGTTCGTTCACCAGCTTATCATTTGGATATAAAAAATATTGAGGACTTAAGAAAGAAAGTTGAGTGGCTAAGAGAATTGACTGGCGGAGCCCCAATTATTTTAAAACTGGCAGCTGGTGATGTTGAAAACGATCTAAAATTGGCAGTCAAAGCCAATCCAGATATAATTGCCATTGATGGAATGGAAGGTGGAACAGGAGCAGCGCCTGAAGTAATGCTCGATGAAGTAGGAATTCCAACCTTAGCTGCTTTGGTTAAAGCAAGGGAAGTTTTAGACAAATTAGACGCTCGCCAAGAATTGTGGGTTGGTGGTGGTTTGCAAAAAGGCGGAGATTTTGCCAAAGCCTTGGCTCTAGGAGCTGACGCCGTTTTTTGTGCCACCGCCTTATTAATTGCCATGGGTTGTAATTATTGTAGATTGTGTTATCTTGGAAAATGTCCTTTTGGGATTAGCACCCAGGATTCAGAACTAAGAAAAAAATTAAATATTGAGCAGGCTTCCCAAAATGTTGCTAACTTTATCAAAAATTGTACCGAAGAAATAAAAATGATTGCCGGAGCTTGTGGAGAAAATGATATTCATAAATTAAATAAAGGTCATTTAAGAACTTTAAATTCAGAGATTGCAAAAATAACTGGCGTTAAATTAATTTCAAATTGAAACAATGCTTATAACCTTAGACGATCAAAATTTTGAGATAGAAATTGAGAATACCAAAAAACCAGTTTTGGTTGATTTTTGGATGTTTGGCTGCGCCCCTTGTTTTTTACTTTCACCAATTTTAGAAAAACTGGCCAATGATTATGGCGAAAAAGTTATCTTTGCCAAGGCTAATCTTGATGCCGTTCCTCTCGCGGCCCAAAAATACGGAATTAATATGGCTCCAACTGTTATTTTGTTTAAAGAAGGAAAACCAGTTAGCGGATTTATCGGAGCGAGACCGGAAGATGAAATTAGAAAATGGTTAGAAGATTTATTAAGTCGATGAACTACGTTCATCTTCACCCTTCGCTCGGCTTCGCCTCGCTCGGGTAAATGATTATGGCAATGACTAATGATAATGAAAAAATTGAAGAAATAATTCGAGAATATGAAGAATATGCAAAGAAAAATGGATTTTCTTTGAACCCAAATAAAAAAGTTGTGGAAGGAATAGTGAAAAGTTTATTAGAAAGAGAAAAGAGATTCGGCCAGAGGTATTGTCCTTGTAGAAAAATTACTGGGAATTTTGAGGAGGATAAAAAAATAATTTGTCCTTGCGAATTCCACCGCCAGGAAATTAAAAGAAATGGCCATTGCCTTTGTGAGTTATTTGTAAAGGCTTGACAAGGATTTTCAATCTCCTAAAATATATAGATAGTCATCTATATATTTTTTATTTTATGCTAAAGAAAAAAAATTGTCCCCAATGCCTCAGTTTAATCAGCGAAGGCACTCGGGCTAAGATAATTCAGAAATTAAAAAAAGCGCCAAACAAAGCTGGGAAGATTGTTGAATATTTTTCTTTAACCCAACCGACCATCTCCTATCATTTAAAGGTCTTGGAAAAAATGGGAGCCGTTTTTAGTAAAAAACAAGGACGCGAGATTTATTATTTCTTAAATAAAAAATACCCTTGCAAAAAATGCTCCCTTTTTAAGATACCCTTTAAAATATGAGAAAATCTATCTATCTCGATTACGCTGCCACCACTCCAGTTGATCCGAGAGTGGTAAAAGCAATGTTGCCTTATTTTACGGAAAAATTTGGCAATACGATGTCTCTACATAGTTTTGGCCAGGAGGCAAAAGGAGCTTTGGAAGAGAGCAGGGAAGCAGTGGCTGATTTAATGGGAGCTAAACCAAATGAAATAATTTTCACCAGCTCAGCCACTGAAAGCAATAATTTAGCTTTAAAAGGGGTTGCTCTTGCTAACAAAGAAAAAAGGAATCACCTTATCATCTCTCAAATTGAACACCCCTGCATTATGGAAAGTGCGAAATGGTTAGAAAGCCAGGGATTTGAAATTACAAGATTAAAAGTTGATAAGTATGGATTGGTTTCGCCAGACGATGTTAGAAAGGCAATAAGAAAGGATACAATTTTGGTCTCGATAATCCACGCTTCAAATGAAATTGGAACCATTCAACCAATTGCGGAAATCGGAAAAATAATTAAAAAATCCAATATTCAATATCAAAAATCTAAAATCTACTTTCATACCGATGCTGCCCAAACTTTGGGCAAAATCCCAATTGATGTTAATAAAATGAATATTGATTTATTGACTGCCAGTTCTCACAAAATGTATGGTCCAAAGGGAGCTGCTTGCCTTTTTGTTAGAGAAGGAACTAAAATTGAACCTCTCTTACATGGCGGTGGTCATGAAACAGGATTAAGATCTTCGACGGTTAATGTCGCGGCAATTGTTGGTTTTGCTGAGGCCTGTAAGATTTGCCAAAAGGGGGTAAAAAAAGAAGCTCAGAGAGAAATTAAATTGAGAAATAAATTAATAAAAGGAGTTTTAGGAAAAATTAAAGGTTCCCATTTAAACGGCCATCCTCAAAAGAGATTACCCAATAATGCTAATTTCTGGTTTGAATTTATTGAAGGAGAATCAATGGTTATTCAACTTGATTTAATAGGAATCGCCGCTTCAACTGGTTCAGCTTGTTCTTCAGCCAAATTAGAACCCAGCCATGTCCTTTTGGCAATTGGTTTGAAACCGGAAGAAGCCCATGGCTCTTTGAGATTAACTTTAGGAAGATGGACTACAGAAAAAGAAATTAATTATGTTTTAAAGGTCTTACCAGAAACAATAAAGAAACTAAGAAAAATTTCCCCATTCAAGAAAAGTTTTAAATTTTAAACATATGAAACTTTATTCAAAAGAAGTGATGAAACATTTTATACACCCCCAAAACGTGGGAAAAATGAAAAATTATGATGGGCTAGGGAAAGCCGGAAATTTAAAATGTGGTGATATTATGTATCTTTACATTAAAGTAGGGAAAGATGAGGGAGGAAAGGAAATTATCAAGAATATTTCTTTTGAAACTTTTGGCTGCACTATCGCAATAGCCAACACTAGCCTTCTCACAACCATGGTAAAAGGGAAGACTTTAAAAGAAGCTTTAAAAATTACAAAAGAGGATTTACTGAAAAGATTTGGCCGTGTTCCTCTCGTAAAAATCCACTGTTCTTTATTAGCAGTGGATGCCCTTGGAGAGGCAATTTATGATTATTTATCAAAAAATAAAAAACCGATTCCAAAAGAACTTCGAGAGCGTCATGAACGAGTGGAAAGAGACAAAGAAATTATAGAAATAAGACATAAAGAACTAGTAGAGATAGAAGAGGAACTTCATCAGAAAACAAAACATATAAAATGATGAAAAATTACGGAGCGAAAATATTTGGCGAACGAAAAAAGCTTAGAAAATTATTAAAATTAGCAAAAACAAATAAATATTCTGCCCCGCAATTAGCAGCGATTTTTAAATGTAATGTGAAACCTATTCATGGAGCATTAAATAAGGCAGGAATATATTTACCTAATTTAGGAGAATTCAAGAAAAAATATAAATGTAATGATAAATTCTTTACAAAATTAAATCCCATCTCTGCTTACTGGTTAGGTTTTATTGCTGCTGATGGTTGCTTATATTTGAGAGACGGAAAAAAGAAAAGTTTTTATATCGCTTTAAACTATTCTGATGCACAACACTTAAAAAACTTTAAAAAAATAATCGAAACTAATGCTAAAATTGGATATGTTAAAAGCAATAATAGTGTTCACATTGGTTTCTATTCAGTAGATAAACTTTTTGATTCGCTTGTAAAATTGGGGATTAAACCAAATAAAAGATTAAGAATTGAAAATGTACTGGTCCCAAATAATTTAATGTCTCATTTTATTCGAGGCGTATTCGATGGTGATGGTTCTTTGAGTGGAAAAAAGATTACTCATGTTCAGTTTCAAATAGCTGGTTTTAAACCCCTATTAAAACAAATTCAAAATATTCTCATAAAAGAGTGTAATGTTCGCAGAGTTAAAATTTATCCTCTTACTTATAAAAAGACTGGCAGAGCATTTAGACTCCAGTACACTGGTGCTCAAATTTTCAGAATATTAGATTTTTTATATAAAGGATCTATAAATTCAACTAGATTGAAAAGAAAATATAAAAAATATAATATGTTTAAGATAAAATTTAGAAAATAAAAAATGGATAAAAATAGAAGAGGAAATGTATAAGAAAAAATTATGAGGAAAAAAGTTGTAGTTGCAATGTCGGGAGGATTGGATAGTTCGGTGGCAGCAGCTCTTTTAAAGAGGGCTGGAGGCGATGAACTTCGTTCATCTTCACGCTTCGCCAACGCTCGCGTTTTTGATGTAATTGGAGTTTTTATGAAGTTTTGGTCAGAGCCGAAAAAAGACGGTTTGATTGGGGCCTTAAATAGATGTTGCTCGCCGGAAGCGGAAGTTAGGGCAAGAAAAGTGGCGAAAATTTTAAAAATTCCTTTTTATGTATTTGATTTCGAAAAAGAATTTAAAAAAAGAATCGTTGATTATTTTTTGGAGGAATACAAAAAAGGAATTACTCCAAATCCCTGCGTAGTTTGCAACAAAGAAATTAAATTTGGACTTCTTCTCGGAAAAGCGTTGGCTTTAGATGCCGATTTTATTGCGACAGGCCATTATGCGAAAAAAAAGAAAATAGAAAACAGAAAACAGAAAATAGAATATAAACTATTGCAAGCAAAAGATAAAAATAAAGATCAGAGTTATTTTTTGTGGATGCTAAATCAGAAGCAATTGAGCCGAATTTTATTTCCCATTGGATACTACACAAGGGAAGAAGTTGAGAAATTAGCAAAAAAGTTTAAATTGCCGGTTCTAAAAGCAAGAAAATCAGTTGAAATTTGTTTCATTCAAACGACAATCAATGATTTTTTAGCTCGACATCTCAAACAAAAACCGGGCCAAATTATTTACTCAACACCCGGTGTTGAATATCGGGTAATTGGGCGACATCGAGGGTTAGCTTTTTACACCATTGGCCAGAGAAAGGGGATAGAGCTTCCGGGAGGCCCTTACTATGTTTTGGGTAAGGATTTGAAAAAAAATATTTTAATTGTGACAAAAAATGAAAAAGATTTATTAAAAAAAGAATTAATTTGCAAAAATGTAAATTGGATTTCTGGTAAAGTACCAAAATTACCACAAAAGGTAAAAGTAAAAATTCGCTATCGTCACGAACTCGCTCGAGCCGCAATATACAAAATACTAAATACAAAATACAAAATACTATTTAGCTCGCCTCAGCGCGCCATCACTCCTGGCCAGTCAGTTGTTTTTTATAAGGGCCAACAACTTTTGGGCGGTGGAATAATTTGCTAAAATAATCTCTCTTGACAACACTTTTGGCTTCGTATAATATTATAAAATACCCCCCAGGGGTGGGTTTTGGAAAAATATGAAAAAATCTTTTAAAAAACAAATTTTAAATCGGATGAATTATCTCTCAGGCCATCTGGAAGGTATAAAAAAGATGATTAAAGGTGATAAATATTGTATTGATATTATCAAACAAAACGAAGCAGTAATTGCCGCAATTAAAAAATTAAACCAAATGGTTTTGGAAAATCACTTAAATACCTGTGTTACTCAAGCCATTAAAAGTCGAGATAAAAAAGAGAAAACTAAAAAAATCAGAGAGATTTTGGAGATATTCCAAAATTCTACTAAAAAATAAAATGGAAAACTCAACTAATCAAGAAAGTTGCTGTAAAAAAACTGACTCAAGGCCAGATAAGAAGGGATTTATATCAGGAATATTATATGGCTTGGCTCCACATACTTTTTGTATTGCTTTTATTACCCTTTCTGTTTTAGGAGCAACAACGGCAACGACTTTATTAAAACCACTTCTTTTGAATCCTTATTTTTTCTATATTTTAATAGCTATATCTTTTGTCTTTGCCACTATTTCAACCATTTTCTATTTTAGACGCCTCGGATTTATAATCTTAGATAAAACCGAAGGAGGATTGGAGCTGAGCTTTTTGCCAGCCGGATTTAAAAGAAAGTGGAAATATCTCTTGACCCTTTATGGGACAACTATTTTTATTAATTTGCTTTTATTTATGGTGATTTTCCCAATTACGGCCAATCTTAATTCAGGAACAAATTTAACAGCTGCCATAGGAGATGCTTTCCGAGGCGGCGGAGAATCACAACTTTCTGAATCGGGTTCTTTATTAACTCTCCGGGTTGCAATTCCTTGCCCAGGACACGCCCCTCTTATTACTGGAGAATTGAAAAAAATTAATGGTGTAAAAGATGTCAAGTTTAGGTTTCCAAATCTCTTTGATGCTAGTTATGATTTAGGGCCAACAACGAAAGAGGAGATACTTTCTTTGAATGTTTTTAATACATATAAGGCTACTGTCATAAATGAACAAAAAGGGGAAGCGGATGAACAATTAATAAATAATCCTGGAATAACTCAGCCATTGCCCGGCGGCTGCGGCGGTGGCGAAGGAGGTTGTGGCTGTGGCTGCGGAGCAAGATAAAATAATTTTAAGATGAACAATAACAATCAAAAAACTGAAGAAAAAATGGAAAAGACCAGGGAGGTTCAATTTGGAATCATTGATATAAAAGGAATGCATTGCCAAAGTTGTGCTGAATTAATAGAGAACAAATTAAAAGCACTAAATGGAGTAGAAAAAATAAAAGTAAAATTTATTAAAGAGAAGGCGTTGATTTGGTTTAATCCAGCGATAATAAGCCTCGATATTCTAAAAAGAGAAATTGAGAAGATGGGTTATAAAGCCAGCGTTAGAGAGAAAATGACTGATGTTGGCAATAATGTTTCTAAAGAAAAAGTTATTAAAATTAGACTGGCGAAACCGAATGTTTTAATAATATTAATCGCCATAGCGTTAGTTTTAACCTCTATAAATCTTTATTGGACCGCTAATTTGGCAAATCAAGTTGCTTCTCTGACCAGTGGAATTGCTACTGAACCCAGCGAACAGTCTGGAGGGACATTAAGAGAAGTTCAACCTCAGCAGGAGCAGCAACAGCCCTCGAGAATAGAAGTTAGCGTTGATGACGATCCGGTAAGAGGCTCTGAAAATGCTCCTGTTACCATAATTGAATTTTCCGAATTCGAATGTCCTTTCTGTGGAAGGTTTTTCCAACAAACCTTGCCTCAAATTGAGGAAAATTATATTAAGACAGGTAAAGTGAGGCACGTTTTTCGTGATTTTCCCCTGACTTTTCATCAATACGCTCAAAAAGCAGCCGAAGCCTCAGAATGCGCAGATGAACAGGGCAAATTCTGGGAATACCACGACAAATTATTTGAAAATCAGAACGCACTCGATACAGGTAGCCTTAAACAATATGCAAAAGATTTGGGATTGGATACGGCGAAGTTCAATAGCTGTTTAGATTCGGGCAAAATGACTTCAGAAGTTCAGAAAGATTTTAGCGATGGGGCACAATCTGGCGTGAGCGGGACGCCAACATTTTTTATTAACGGAATTCAAATAGTCGGTGCCCAACCCTACAGCGCATTTGAACAATTAATTGAGCAAGAGTTAAACAAATAAGTTTTATGAAAAATACCAAAATTTTAGTTGTATTTTTTTGTTTAATATTTTTAATTGTTGCTATTTTTACAAAAGGATTTGGCCTTTTTAAATCAAGTCAAACTAATTCTGACGGTTTTGTGAATATCCCCCTATCCGAGGTGACTAGTAATGCTAAATGGTATGGATATGATTTGGGTGGAGAAAAAATAAGGTTTTTTGTGGTTAAAACCAGTGATGGAAGTATAAAAACAGCCTTTGATGCTTGTGATGTGTGTTATCGCTATAAAAAAGGATATCGCCAAGAAGGAGATTATATGGTCTGTAACAATTGCGGGAATCGTTATCCAATGGTGGGTCTAGGAACCGAAAATAAAAATCCCGGCGGGTGTTGGCCAGGCTACCTGCCAAATATTATCCAAGGAGATAATGTTCTTATTAAAAAATCTGATTTGGAAAACAATCGCTGGAGAGTATTATGAGGTTTAAATTAGTAATTTTTATTTTAATTCTGATTCTGGGAGGGATTATCTTTTTCTTTTGGCAAAAAAGACCAAACGAGGAGGTTCCCTTAGAATTGGGATTGCCAAAAATTATGAAAATTTCTAGCTCTGTTTTTGAAAATAATTCCAAAATTCCTTCAAAATATACTTGTGATGGAGAAGATATTAATCCACCTTTAGAAATTAAAGGCATTCCAGGCGGGACAAAGAGTTTGGTTTTAATAATTGATGATCCCGATGCGCCAACGGGAACCTTTTTGCATTGGTTAGTTTTCAATATTAGCCCCGATGTTTCTTTAATTGAAGAAAATAGTCTACCAGAAGCGGCAATTCAGGGAAAAAATGGTTTTGGAAAAGAAAATTACGGAGGTCCTTGTCCGCCACTTGGAGAACATCGCTATTTCTTTAAAATTTATGCTTTAGATAAAAAATTAGATTTGCCATCGGGTTCAAAATTGAAAGAAGTTGAAAAAGAAATGGAAGGCCGCATTTTAGATCAATCCCAATTAATTGGCCTCTATAAAAGAAAATGAAAAAAGGAATATTTAAAATTTCGGGGATGGATTGTGTTTCTTGTGCTAGAAATATTGAGTCCCGGGTTAAAAAACACCCGGGTGTTTTGACAGTTAATGTTGACTTCGCCAGTTCAAAAATGTTTGTTGAGGCAGAAGATTCGGTTTCAGACAGCAATTTAAAAAAGATTGTTGAGGAATTAGGATATAAGATTTTAGAAGAAGAAAGCCAGGAAGAAATTGAAGAAAAAAAACTTGTGGAACAGGCAAAACTTCGGGCAATTTGGGCCTTGATTTTGAGTGTTCCTCTGATGGGAACTATGGCAATGATGTACCTTAAAAAACCTCTTTTTGGTTCTCCTTTTTTACAACTTACACTGGAAGCCATTTTGGCATTTATTGTTGTTTATATCATTGGTTTTAAGGTCCATCTCTCGGCTTTGAGAGCTATTCGCCAGTTTTATGCCAATATGGATGTTTTGATTTCAATCGGTACTTCAGTTGCCTTCTTTTTTGGAGTGGTAGCTTTTTTTGTTGAAGTGCCGGTATTTTTTGAAATTGCCGCTTTCATTATGGCCTTTCAGTTATTAGGAAGGTATTTAGAAACAAGAGCAAGAGGAAAAACCTCCGAAGCCCTGAGAGAACTTTTGAAATTGGGAGCCAAAACCGCCAGGATTTTAGTAGATGGTAAAGAGAGAGAAATTCCAATTGAGGAATTAAAAGTGGGAGATATTATAGTTGTCAGGCCGGGCGAAAAAATCCCGACCGATAGTAAAATTATTGAGGGGCATTCGGCAGTTGATGAATCAATGGCAACAGGCGAGTCCCTTCCAGTGGAGAAAAAAGTGGGAGACCGGGTTATTGGAGCGACAATTAATCAGGAAGGGCTTTTAAAAATTGAAACAGAAAAAGTTGGCAAAGATACTTTTTTTGCCCAAGTTGTCAAACTTGTTGAAGAAGCCCAAAGGTCGCGCATTCCCATTCAGGAATTTGCCGATAAAATTACTTCCTATTTTGTGCCGGCAGTTTTAATAATTGCCTTAGTGACGGTTGTTGGCTGGTTGATTTTGGGAAAATTTTTTGTGGCAATTGTGGCAGCAATTACGGTTTTAATTATTGCCTGCCCCTGCGCTTTGGGTTTGGCTACTCCGACTGCCTTGACTGTCGGCATCGGCCGGGGAGCGAAACAGGGAATTCTTATCCGTCGGGGGGAGGCAATTGAACTAATGGGTAAAACCAAAGTAATAGTTTTAGATAAAACCGGCACTTTGACCAAAGGAGCTCCGGAAGTAACCGATATTAAGCCTTTTGAAAAGGGGATAGGCGATGAAGCTATCACTTCATCTTCACGCTTCGCTAACACTCGCGTAAATGAAGATGAACTTTTGCAAAAAGCAGGTTCAGCTGAATCTGGCTCTGAACATCCGTTAGGAAAAGCAATTGTTAAAAAAGCCAAAGAAAAAGGAATTGAAGTTTTAGAACCCAAAAACTTCAAAGCTATATTTGGCAAAGGCGTGATGGCAGAAATTAATGGGAAAAAGATTTTGGTTGGAAGAAAAGAGTTAATGGAAGAAAATAACTTAGATGTTTCAAGCGCTCAAGAAATGGTAAGCCAACTTCAAGAAGAAGGGAAGACCGTGATGTGGGTAGCTGAAGAAGGGAAGAGAGTTTTGGGCGCAATAGCCGTAGCTGACACCTTAAAAGACGAAACAAAAACAGCTGTAGAACGACTTCATAAAATGGGATTTAAAACAATAATGCTGACCGGAGACAATCAAAGAACCGCCAAAGCCATTGCTAAAAAAGTTGGGATAGACGAGGTTATTGCTGAAGTTTTGCCAGACCAAAAAGTTGAAGTAATAAAGAAATTGCAAAAAGGAGGAGAAATTAAAGTAGCAATGGTCGGCGATGGAATAAACGATGCCCCAGCTTTAACTCAGGCTGACGTGGGTGTGGCTATTGGTACAGGAACTGACATTGCCATTGAGGCGGGTGAAATTACCCTAGTTAGAGGTGATTTAATAGCTTTGGTTAATGCTATTTTATTAAGCAAAGCAACTTTTAAAACTATTCGCCAAAATCTCTTTTGGGCGTTTATTTATAATGTTGTCGCACTTCCGGTGGCCGCTTTTGGAATTTTGGCAACAATGATAGGACCAATTATTGCCGCAGCAGCTATGGCTTTTAGTTCTTTATCAGTTGTCTCAAATTCTTTACGATTAAGAAAAATAAAATTACAATAAAGAATTACACTCTTAAATAAAAATGAGTATTTTATTTTGTATCTTAGTTAGTACATTTTTGGTTAGCCTTATTGCTTTCATTGGGATTCTTGTTTTATTTTTGAAAGAAGAACTTTTGAATAAAATTTTATTAATTTTAGTGGCTTTTTCAGCCGGGGCTTTAATTGGCGGAGCATTTCTGCACTTAATTCCAGAAGCAATCGAGAAAGTAGGCATCGATGAGGCTGCCCTTTTGAATCTATTTTTTTACTTAATTTTTGGTTTTTGCACCTTCTTTATTTTAGAGAATTTTATCAGGTGGCATCACCATCATGCGGTAGCACATCCGGAAATAATGCCCTTCTCTTATTTGATTTTGGTTTCAGACGGAATTCACAATTTTATCGACGGTTTAATTATCGCTGCTTCTTTTGTCGTTTCTTTTCCGATTGGAATAGCAACTACTTTAGCAGTGGTCCTGCATGAAATCCCGCAAGAGCTTGGAGATTTTGGAGTTTTAGTCTACGGCGGCTTCAAAAAAGTTCAGGCTCTCTTTTTAAACTTTTTATCGGCAATTTTGGCAATTTTTGGCGGCTTTTTGGGATTTTTACTCTCAAAAAAAATTGGAGAGTCTATCATTTTTCTTTTACCTTTTGCCGCCGGTACTTTTATTTATATTGCTAGTTCGGATTTAATTCCCGAAATTAAACATAAAGAAAGTCTTAAAAAATCATTGGTTCATTTTTTTGTCTTTTTACTTGGGATAATTTTAATGTTATTAATGAAATTAGTGTAATAATGAAAAAAGTTTTTTGGACTCCAACCCACCCACCACCCAACAAGGAAAAATCATCGCCACCCACCCACCACCCATTAAGGTTTTGGTTATTATTATTAATAATTATTTTTTTACTTTTTGGGGCAAAAGTTAATTTTAGTTTGGCCCAAAATCAAGCGGAGATTAATTTTTTCTATAGCGCCATTTGTCCTCACTGCGCCAAAGAAGAAGAATTCTTAAAAGAATTAAAAAATCAATATCCAGAAATTGAGATTAAAGAATACGAAGTCATTTCCAGTCAGGAAAATCAAAAAATTTTAAATGAATTTTATGAAAAATACCAGGTTCCTCAGAAAGAAAGAGGATGGGTGCCGGTGACCTTTACTCCGACAAAATATTTTATCGGTTTTACTGAGCAAATTGGAGCCGAAATTGAAAGCTGTATAAAAGAGTGTTTATTAGGAGAAAAAC
>Ga0210018_1000207_pt1 | contig 28296 bp, 24 predicted proteins | sample CryGeyCG2014_010_2_FD_183967 | JGI IMG/M metagenome (GOLD analysis project Ga0210018, IMG submission 183967) | Groundwater microbial communities from aquifer - Crystal Geyser CG09_land_8/20/14_0.10 (SPAdes) (version 2) | ecosystem: Environmental > Aquatic > Deep subsurface > Groundwater | place...
TTCGGCGGCGCCCGCGTCAATTGATTCCGGCCGGTCGCTTGACTTCCGCAAAACCACGCATGGCACGCCGAGCGTGCACGCCTCCTCCTGCACGCCGCCCGAATCAGTGAGGATGCAGTGCGCACCCTCCTCCAGCAACAGGAATTCCAGGTAGCCGGGCGGGTCAATCAATTCTATTCCTTCGGCCTTCAACCCGAATTCTTGGAGGCGCTTCCTAGCGCGCGGGTGAATCGGGTAAACCACTTTTTTCTTGGTTTCCTCGCCTAGTTCCTTGAACGCTTGAAGGAATTCACGGAACACTTCCTCGCGGTCAACGTTTTCCTCGCGGTGCGCGGTAACCAACAGGTATTCCTTGGGCTTCAAGCCGAGGGACGACAGGTAGCCGGGAAGAGATTCGCGCGCGAGTTCAATGTTTTGCTTGGTTGCGTCAACCGAGGTGTTGCCGGTGACGAATATCTTCGGGGTGAAGGGGCCGCGCCACGTGATGAGTTCGTGCTTTCCCACGCCTTCGCTTTCAAGGTTCTGCTTTGCGCGTTCGGTGGGCGCGAACAAATAGTCGCTGATGTGGTCCGTCATCACGCGGTTGGCTTCCTCGGGCATGCGCCGGTCGAACGAGCGCAGGCCCGCTTCAATGTGGGCAATGAAAACGCCGAGTTTGTACGCCGCCAGCGCCGCGGCGAGAACCGTGTTCGTGTCGCCCTGCACGAACACGACATCCGGCTTTTTCTTCAGGAAAACGCCTTCTATTTCGACCATGATTTTCGCGGTTTGCTTGGCGTGCGAACTTGATTTCGCGCCAAGCGAGTAAGCCGGCTTTCCAAGGGCGAGTTCCTCAAAGAACACTTGGTCCAACTCGTAGGAATAGTGCTGGTTGGAGTGGACCACGAAGTAGTCCGCTCCCCGCGCCTCGAGTTCGCGGATAACGGGTGAGAGCTTGATTATTTCCGGCCTCGTGCCGAGCACAACTGCAATCCTCACTTTAAACACCTTTTAAACGTTCAAGAGTTTATTTTAGTGGATATACTTTGGTATTGAACTCTTAAAAACCATTCAAGTAGGGAAAACAACGATGAAAATACTTTTGTTCAACTGCGGGCCTTTTGCGAGCACGATGGGAGGAGCCACGCGGATGAAGAACTTATTCCTCGGCCGCGGGCTGGACATAACCTGGGCCGACCCCGTGTACTACGAGAACTACGTTGAAGAACTGGAGCCGGCGAAAGCGAAGGGAGTGCGCGTCGTGCCCGGCTTCAAGTCAACGCCCAACCGCCTCGCGGAGTGGTTGCAACGCGAAAAACATTTTTTGAAGGTCGCAAAGGAAAACCCGTGCGACGCCGCGATTTTCTGCAACGCTTGGGGGACGCGGCGCGCCCGCAAGTGGCTGAAAAGAAAGGGCGTACCCGTGGTAATGGATTACAGCGACTTGATGCACGCATTCCACTCGGGCTTCAAGCGCGTGCTTTTGGGAAAGGCGTATGGGGAGGCGTTGAAAGAGGCAGACCTCGTCGTGACAACGGCGCGCGCCTTGGAGGAGGAGGCGCACAAATTCAATTCCAACGTGCGCCTCATTTCGAACGGGGTCAAGCGCTCTTTTTACGCGAAAGCGAAGAAGAAGCGGCTCAAGCACCCCAACGCGGGTTTCGTGGGCGCGTTCGGGGAATGGGTGGAATTGGAGAAAATCGTTGAGGCGGCGCGCCTCCTCCCGAAAACCTTTTTTTACCTCGTGGGAGACGGCCCGAAAAAAATCGGGGACGCGCCGAAGAATGTGGTTTTGACTGGGCGCGTGACTCACGCCGAGGCCCGCGATTACGCGGCGGGGTTTGACGTGGGCTTGATTCCGTTCGCGAAAAACGAGTTAACTGACGCGGTGTGCCCCATCAAGTTGTTTGAGTACTGGGCGCTCGGCAAACCCGTGGTTGCGTCGCACGTGAACGAGGTGAAGAGGATAGCGGGCAACGCCGTGTTATACGCTTCAACGCCTGAGGACTGGGCGCACACCATAGATGAAGTGCTCAAAGACAAGAAACTCGCCAGGCTGCTCGGCCAGGAAGGGCGGAAAACGGTTCGCGAATACGACTGGCGCGCCCTGGGAAAGCAATACGTTGAGGAATTGGAGGGCTTGGTTGCAAAATGAGGTTCCTGGCGAAACAATTTTTGAGGGGTTGCGCTTCTGTTGCGGCGCCTCTCTTGTGGAAGAATTACCTGCGGAAGAACAAGCGGGAGTGGCCGGAGGGCGGGGGGTACGCCTTGACGATTTCGTTTGACTACGACCATGTGGAAGACGTTTCATTGATTCCCGAACTCTGCGAATTGCTGGACGATTACTCTATTCCGGCGAGCCACGCGTGCGTTGGAAAATTCGTTGAACACTTCAAGCGCGAACACGCCTTCATCAGGAAACGGGGGGACGAAGCCATAAATCATTCGTACTCGCATCCCGACGGCCCCCTCAACCCGTTCGAGCGATTCAACGAATTGGGCGCCCAACGCATGGAAGAAGAAGTAATTGACGCGGAGAAGGCGTTTAAAAAGGTCTTCGGAAAAAAGCCGGCCGGCTTCCGCACCCCGCACTTCGGCAACCTCAACTCGCAACGCATTTACAACATACTGGAAAAAAGGAAATACCTTTACTCTTCTTCCACGAATTTGACGACCACGCAGTCGCGCGGCGTCCCCTATCACCCGGGCAAGCGCAATTTCCACGAGCGCGGCGAACCCGCCTACAAATTGCTGGAACTCCCCGTGTTCTCGTGCCCCGTCCATTACTACCCCGTGTTTGATTCCTGGCACTGCTTTGAAACCCGGGCGCACCACTACCGTAGCGAATTCTTTAACGCGTTCAGGAAGGCGGTGGGAATTGCCGAGGAATACGGCTCTTACCTAAACCTCTACTTTGACCCGCGCCACGTGGTTGGGGACGCTGACTTTGAAATGATTCTTGACTTCGCGTCGCGCGCCCGCGCGTGGGTTGCAACGAGCCAGGAAGTCGCGGAGTGGTGGTTGAAGTGATTGAAAAAGGCGTGCCGCCGGAAGGTTGGAATTCGCGCCTCGGAAAACACGCAACGATTTACCACACCCGAGAGTATGCGGAGTATTTGGAAAAAGAGGGTTTCAACGTTTGGCATTCCAAAAACGGAAAATTCTTGTTGTGGTCCAAAAAAGTTTTGTTTGGCTTGATAACTTCTTTTTCCTCGGTTTACGTCCCGCCCCTGGACGCCTCGGAAGCCCGTGAACTCGCACAATTCTTGAAGGGAAAAAACGCGGTGATAAGCGTTCACCCCCTCGCCGCTGACAACGGTGAACTCGGGAAAGCCGGTTTCAAGAAGAAGGAGTGGGCTACTTTCCTTCTTGACCTCCGGCGCGGCAAGGAAGAGTTATGGGCGGGCGTGGACAAGGCAACGCGGAAAATCGTTCGGCGCACGCGCGAAAAGGGCGTGGAAGTGCGAACCGCGGAAAACGAGGAGGATTACGCGGCTTATCACGCCGTAATGAATGAGAATCGCCGCCGCAACAAAGTGAAGGAATACCCGTATTCCCGGGCCTTTTGGGAACTGTTCAAGGAAGCCGGAATGGGGGAAATATTTGTTGCGGAGTTGGACGGACGCATTCTGGGTGGCTTGACGGCTTCACTTTACAACGATTACGTGAACGAGTGGGGCGCCGCCCTCTCAAACAAGGCGCGGGAGGAAAAGATTTACGCGAGCGACGCCGTCCGCTGGGCGGTCATTGAATGGGCTCGCGCAAAGGGCGCACATTACTACGACTTGACGGGCGTGAACCCCGCGCCGCGCGACGAAAAAGAGAAAGGCATTTACCGCTTCAAGGAGAAGTGGGGCGGCGACTTCAAGGAATACTGCGAATACTCTACTTCCAATGCCGTTGTTGATTTTGCGCGCAAAATCAAGCACGGTAAACTCCTTGAATGAATTTTGAACGCTTTTCGTCGTGCTTGAAAGCGGCTGTTAAAGCATTATAGTTTGCGCACTACGACTCCATACGTGATGTACCAGTTGTGCGGGAAGAGTTCGTTGCGGTTCGCATACTGGTTAATCCTTTCCTGAATCAGGTCCCAGCCCTTGTCAATCAGGTAAACCGGCAGGAATATTGATTTGTATAGTTTGCGCTGGGTTTTCAGGCGGTCTTCTCCGCGTTTTTCATCTTCGGAGGAACTGCTTGATCCTGCCGTACCCGGCCGCAATATTTCAAACAAGTACCTTGGCAGGTAAGACGGATAGAAATAAAGGATGGTCGTTCCAAAGCGGTTTATCACCTTGCAGCCGTTCTCAACGAACAAGTCCTCCAGTTCTTTTGGATAAAACGTTCTCGAGAAATGCTGAAACCGGTATATCCTGTGGTATACGTCGTGGCCGTCAAAACGCCGGTAGCTGTTGGGCACGGTCGTCAGGAGCACTCCCCCTTTCTTGAGGACTCTGCCTAACTCCTTAACCGCTTTTTTCGGATTTCTGACGTGTTCCAACACGGTTTTTCCGTGAATGAAGTCAAAATACTCGTCGGGAAAAGGCAGGTTAAGGAAATCGTGGTTGTAAAATTTGCCTTTCAGACCATAGTATTTGAACAGTTTTTGCTGGTATCAACCGCGTTTTTGCTGAAGTCAACGAGATGCGTTTCCGTTTCCGGGTGGTTCCTCTTCAGGATCAGGGACAGTCCTCCCTTGCCCGAACCGAATTCCAAAGAGCGTCTCTTGCCCTTTGCAAACTTAATCATTCTTTTAACGTAGGGGTCTTGTTCGTCGTATTTCCTGAATGCCTCGAATTCGGCGACCGGGTTCATCCGGTATATTGAATCCCACTCTGATTGACTCTTGTTCATAAGGCAGCACATTCAAATAATCAAGCAACTTTTAAAAGCGCACGACTTATTTAATGAGGATTGGCTGCGTATTTACATTAAATGTGGGATGGTAACTTTGAAGACCGAGCGCGAAAACGTTAAGATAATAGGGGGAACCTTTGAGGACTTGAACGCCAACAGCAACCAAACGTTCAACAAGTACGACAAGGAGAGCCGCGAGTGGGTGGTCGGCAAGTTCCTGTTGCCCGGCAGGCGCATCCTGGACTTGGGGTGCAGCATAGGCGCGTGGGGCGCGTTTTTCCGCAAGAAGGGCTACAAGGAAATTTATGGGGTGGACATCGCGGAGGACCGGCTGAAAACCGCAGCGAAGCGCGGGTACAAGACCTTCAAAGCGCACGGTACCAAACTGCCTTTCAAGGACGCTTCGTTCGATGCCGTGGTTTGCATCGACGTGCTCGTGCACACCATACGCAAGGAGGACCGGCTCAAGACGATTGCCGAAGCAGCGCGCGTGCTGCGCAAGGACGGGGTCTTCGTTTTCTCGATTGCGAACTTGAAGTACGAGGAGTTGTACGGCAAAGTTAATTTCTATCTCCCAATGGAAAAACGGACCATCGCGGGTTACTGCCGTCCAATATACTTGAAGGAAGCGATTGAGGCAGCCGAACGCGCTGGGTTGAAGGTGGTTGAGGCGCGCGGAATTCAGTTCATCACGCCCTCCGTTCTCGTCAAGTTTCCAGCCCTGTTAAAGTTGCTTGACTTCGTTTTTTCGGGGTCGTTTCTTAAGAATTACGCCAGAGTGATTTTCCTGAAAGCCGTAAAGGACTGAACGCAATGCGCCTTGCGGCTTGGCGCCGACCTAGGAAGCACGAGCATTTAAAGATTTAAACCAGCGTGAATTAAAGTATTTGTGGTGGGTTGAAAATGAAGTACTCCAAAATACTCGTGACCGGCGGGCTCGGTTTCATCGGCAGCCACTTCGTTAGGCGCATCCTGCGCTTGGAAAACGTGGAAATAACGAACTTGGACAAGAACACTTACGCGGGCAATCCAGAAAACCTGGCGGACGTAGAAAACGACCCGCGATATCGTTGCGTTGAAGGCGACATAGCGGACGTCAAGACAGTTGAAAGGGCTATGAGCGGTTGCGATGCCGTGGTGAATTTCGCCGCCGAAACGCACGTGGACAACTCGATAGCGTCCGACAACGCCTTCGTTAAGACGAATGTCTTCGGCACGCACGTGCTCTTGAAGTGCGCGTTGAATGATGGGGTAAAAAAGTTTGTCCAGATATCCACGGACGAGGTTTACGGAAGCGTGAGCAACGGCTTTTCCACCGAGGAGTCCTTGTTGAATCCGTCCAACCCTTACTCCGCAAGCAAGGCGGCGGCAGAACAATTTTGCTTCGCTTACCACGCAACCTTTGGCTTGCCCGTCGCAATCACCCGTAGCAGCAACAATTTCGGCCCGAACCAGCACCCAGAAAAACTTATTCCAAAGGTCATCCTTAACGCGCTCGGCAACAAGCCCATACCCGTTTACGGGACGGGAAAAAACGTCAGGGACTGGATTTACGTGGAGGAAAATTGCCGCGCAATAGAACTCGTGCTGGAGAAGGGGGCGCCCGGGCAGGTTTACAACGTGGCGGGAAACAACGAAAAAAATAATTTGGAAATCGTCCGCAAGATACTTGAAATGACCGGCAAGAGCGAGTCGCTGATAAAATTCGTGGAGGACCGGAAGGGGCACGACTTCAGGTACGCCTTGGACGGGGCCAAGCTGCGCCGCCTGGGTTTCGAGGCGGACAAGGACTTTAAAACGCAACTCGGGAAAACAGTGGAATGGTACGAAAAAAACCGTGCTTGGTGCGAAAAATGCAAGACGTTCTAGTGGGCATAAGGACGTACCTCGTGGAAAACAATCTGGAGGAATGTGAGGAGCAGGTCTCGGAAATAAGGCGGGCGTTCCCGGAAGCCAGGCTTCTTTTGGTGAACTGCGGTCTTGACCCCACGAAAAGAATGACTGCCAGCGTTGACGAGGCAATTACCTACAGCCCGCGCCCGACGGGCTTGGGTGAGCCCACCAAGATGATACTTGATTACGCGCGTGAAAAGGGCTTCAAGGAATTAGTGGTAATTGACGGCGACCAACAGCATTACGCCGAGGAGATAGCGCGACTTGCAAGGGAGGAGCGCGGTAGGGCGGACGCCGTGGTGCCCGAAAGAAAGAAGCGCTTTTTGTTCGCCAGGGGCCGCTTGGACGGCAAAACAATTGAGGACCTGATGAATGCGTTCCTCAGGAGCGGGGTGAAGGGGGGAACCACGATTCCGGATTTGACTCCGGGCGCTTACGTGATTTACCAGCCGAGCAAGTTGCACGGAAAAAACCTAACCGCTGAAAACTCTTGGGTCGGCGACCTCCTACTCGTCCAAGAAATGCTTGAAAAGAAAATGAAAATCGCTTCACCGCGAATAGGCGTGCGGCCAAACGTTTACGCCATATCCAGCGAAAACCTGGTATTCAAGGCGATAGAGCAGATGGAGCGCTTTTACGCCGCCAAGCTGGACGAAATCGCCTCCAAAGTCAAGGAGAATCCGTACGATTACCTTTACGGCGGGAATCTCGGACTGATAGACGACGTGCTCGACGCGTACCGCGATTACCAGTACAAAAAGAAAATCGTTAAAATGAAGGCGCTGGTTCTGGCGGGGGGCAAAGGAACAAGGTTCAAGCCGTTCACGAACACCATACAAAAACAGGTCTTCCCGCTCGCAAACAAGCCCCTCCTCCACTTCATAATGGAGAAGATAGCCAGAACCGGCATAACCGAGGTGGGCGTAATCGTCGGGCCCAACAAGGATCAGATAAGGGACTGCCTCAAGGACGGAAGCAACTGGAACCTGAACGTCACCTACATCGAGCAAGACAATCCGGCGGGGCTGGCGCACGCCGTGCTGTGCGCAAAACAATTCCTGGGCGAATCGCCGTTCCTGATGTATCTTGGAGACAACCTTTTGCACGAGGACGTCACGAACTTCCTGCTTGACTTCCTGAATTCCAAAGCAGCCGCGTCAATAATGCTCGCACGCGTGAAGGAACCCCAAAAATTCGGCATAGCAGAGCTGGACGAGAACGGAAGGATAAAACGACTCTTGGAAAAGCCGAAAAATCCGCCTACCAACCTCGCGATAATCGGGGTTTACGCCTTTCACAACGAGGTTTTCAACGCCATAAGCCGCATAAAGCCGTCCGCGAGGGGAGAGCTCGAGATAACCGACGCAATACAAAAGCTTTTGGAAGCAGGCCGGCCGGTGGACTACCGGGTCATCAGCGACTGGTGGGAGGACACCGGGAACTCCGCCTCCATGCTGGACGCCAACGCGAGGCTGCTGGACGAATTAAAGGACGCTGGAAGCGACGCACATGAAAAGCAGGTGGATGCGACGAGCGTGGTCAAGGGCCGGGTAAGCCTGGGCGCGGGCGCGGCAATACGCAACGGCTCTACGGTTATTGGCCCTGCGGCAATAGGTGAAAACTGCATCATAGACGGCTCCTTCATCGGCCCTTATACGACCTTGGGGAACAACAACAAGGTTTCATCGTCCCAGATAACCTATTCGCTGACGCTTGACAACGTTGTTCTGGAGAACGCAAAGCAGCTGGTTTTCAGCATAATCGGAAAGAACAGCAGAGTCACAGGAACTGGGAAGCACGAGGAAAACGCGGTGCTGATGATCGGCGACGACACGCAAATTAAAATGACTTGAAATTGGAAGGCGGCATGAAATGTCCTGGAAAAACAAGCGGATTCTCGTCACGGGCGGCTTGGGCTTCATTGGCTCAAACCTGGTTGAAAAACTAGTTGGGCTGGGCGCAAAGGTTACCGTAATCGACGACTGCCGCACGGGAAACAAATTCAACATTGAAGGCGTAAAAAGCCGCGTGGTTTTGATTGAGAAGGACTTTGCGGACCCGGCGCTGCTTAAGGAAGCGGTGGGTGCAAGCAACTTCGTGTTCCACCTCGCGGCGGAGACCGACCACGTCAAATGGCGGGAAAACCCGCTGCCCTACGTTGAAAACAACGTCAAGGGTATGCTGCTCCTCCTTGAAGCGTGGCGCAAGTCAAGCAACAAGCCAAAGATAATCAACGCTGGAACGCGCGGCGAGTACGGGCCGCAAAAAAAACTGCCGGTGCGCGAAGACGCGCCAACCAACCCGCTGGGATTGTACGAGTTGAACAAGCTCCAAGCCGCGGAATTGCTGGAATTGTATTCTAGAAGCTTCGGCTTGGACTATTGCCACGCAAGAATCACCAACGTTTATGGCCCCCGCGCGCGCATGGATACCACCGGAAGCGGGGTGGTAAATTGGTTCGTGCGGCGCGCAATGGACGACGATGACCTGCCTCTGTTCGGCGGCGGGCGCGTAAAACGCGATTTCATCTACGTAGATGATTGCGTGGACGCGCTCCTGGCTTTAGCAGAAAGCAATGCAACGGGGGTGTTCAACGTGGGCAACCCCGAGCCGGTCACGCTCAAGGAAGCCGCCGAAAAAATAATCCTGGCGGCGGGAAAAGGCAGAATAACGTTCGCGGAGTACACCCCCGAAAGGAAGGCGCAGGAACCCGGGGACTTTTATCCAAGCATAGACAAAATCCGGGACGCGGTTGGCTGGACCCCGAAGATAACCCTGGAACTGGGTTTAAAGCAAATGGTTGCCTACTATGCTAAAAACAGGGAGAATTACTGGTGACTTCAAGGCGGATCAGGATGAAGAAGGAAAAGGCGTTCGTGGGAAAAAACGTGGTCGTTTATCCGGGCACGAGAATTGGCCGCAACGTGACGGTGTTCGACAACGCTGTTCTGGGCAGGCCGCCCAAGGGCGCGGGAAACCTTTCAAGGAAACTCAAGGAAAAATACCCGCCGCTTGAAATCGGGAGCGGCTCGGTAATAGGCGCGGGCGCAGTGCTCTACTGCGGCACCAGAATAGGCAGGAACGTGCTCATAGGGGATTTGGCTTGCGTGCGCGAAGAGTGCGTTGTCGGAGATTTCGCGGTAATTGGGCGCGGCACGATGGTTAATTACAACGCGAGAATAGGCAAGCGCGCAAAAATAACCGACTCGTGCATAATCACTGGAAACATGGTGGTCGGCGACGACGCGTTCATCGGGATGCAGTGCGTTTCAACCAATGATGATTACATGGGCAAGAGCCGCACGCACGCAAGAAAACTGCTCGGACCCGTGGTAGGCAATGGAGCCGCACTCGGCGCAAACTCAACGCTTTTGGCGGGAGTGCGCATAGGCCGGAACTCAATCGTGGGCGCTGGTTCAGTGGTCACGAAAGACGTTCCGCCGAACACAGTCGCCTTCGGCAACCCAGCGAAGCCCGTGCGGAAAATCGGGGGGAGCGGCTTTTAGGCGGGTTGGTTTGCTTGGCTGAAAACGTGACCGTGAAGTTCGGCGACCTTGCGTTGCAGTATCGCGCGCTAAAGGCGGAGATGGACGCAGCGATTTTTCGGGTCCTCGAACGCGGGCAGTTCATCTTGGGCGGGGAAGTGGAAGCGTTCGAAAAAGAGTTTTCGGCTTACTGCGGCACCAGGCACGGCGTTGGCGTGGCCTCTGGCACGGAAGCGCTTTACCTTTCCTTGCTGGCCGCGGGAGTAAAGCCGGGCGACGAAGTGATAACCGCGCCGAACACCGCGGTTCCCACGGCGTCTGCGATAACGATGGCGGGCGCAAAACCCGTGTTCGCCGACGTCCTTGAAGAGGACTTCAACATCAATCCAGAAAAAATCGCGGCGGCGGCAACTAAAAAAACCAAGGCAATCATTCCAGTGCACTTGTACGGCCAAACCGCGGACATGAAACCGGTGCTTGAAGTCGCCGAACGCCTTGGGTTAAGCGTCGTGGAGGACGCGTGCCAGGCGCACGGCGCAGAGTACGAACGGAAAAAAGCCGGGTCTTTCGGGGACTTCGGCTGCTTCAGTTTCTATCCAAGCAAGAACTTGGGCGCTTACGGAGACGCGGGCTTCGTTGCAACCAGCGACCCTGCACAGCACGAGAAGCTCCTTATGTTGCGGAATTACGGGCAGAAAAAAAGGTATTACCACGAGATAAAAGGCGTTAATGGCCGGCTGGACGAAATTCAGGCGGCGATACTGCGGGTAAAACTCAAGCATTTGGACGAATGGAACGCGAAACGAATCAGGATTGCTGGAATTTACGCGAAAAACCTGTGCGACGCCGTGACTTTGCCGGCAACGATTCCCGGAAGAAAGCACGTCTACCACATTTACGCCGCGAGAACTAGGAACAACGCCGAAAGGGACGCCCTAAAAAAATTCCTTGAAGAGCGCGGCGTGCAAACCCTCATACACTACCCGATCCCGATTCATTTGCAGGAGGCCTACGCAGACCTGCGCAGGAGTGAAGGGGATTATCCCGTGGCCGAAGGGTGCGCGCGGACGGAGTTGTCCCTCCCCATCTACCCCGAATTATCCGACGAGCAGACGGAGTCCGTCTGGAACAAAGTCAACGAATTTTTTTAGCGCGCGACGCTCAAGCAGTTATTTCCTCGTAAACTTTTTTCAGGCGCCTTGCAACGACAACGCAGTCATGCCTTTTCCTAACGAACGCCAACCCTTCCCGCCCCTTCCTCTTCCTCAACCCCGCATCTTCAACCAGTTCGCGGACCGCGCCGGCTATTTTGTCAGGACGGACATTCACTATCGGGCAGTCGGGAGCGAAGCGTCTTAGTATGTCCGGCCTCAGCGTTGCCAAAACGGGCTTCTGTAACGCCATTGCTTCGCACGCCAGCGTGGCATACCAGGAATTGAACTGGTCAAGCAGGATGTCGCAGGACCGCAATTCCTCCCTCAACTCGGCCAGGCTGACGCCTTCAACCAGCCTGAAGTCAAATTCCAGGCCATCGCGCTTGAGGGATTCAACTGCGCGAAGCACGGCTTCAGTGTTCTTGAACGCGCGGTTGGTCGGCGCGTGCATCACCACTACCCCGCCCTTTTTGCGATTACCCGCCGCCTTTTCGGGCTTCCAGTACTCCAGGTCTATGCAGACCGGCAGCGCTTCCACGCCCGGAGCGAATTCGTAAAGGTCTGGAGCAACGAAGCGCTTAGAGCAGTTCAGCGTTGAGAAAAACGGGACGCGTTTGCCTCTCAAGTCCGCGCCCCAGTGGCTGTACACGAGTTTCGCCTTTGCCGATGGGATGACCCGCGCCAAGGGGGCATCCAAGTAAAGCGGGAGCAACGCCGCGGAATGCATGTGAATCACGTCAAAATTGCGGGTCGCCCAAAGGAAGGTTTTGAGCCTGGCCGCGCCCTGCTGGAAGACGTTCTTCTTTTCCAGCTCCAACGAGTATTCGGCGCCGCCGAATTCGTACGGGTCGCGGTACTCCAACAGCTCGCTGGGCACGCCTATACGGTTCAAGCCCCTTGAAATCGCGGACGGCACGTTGGCAATGTTGTGCACCTGCAGGACTTTCAACGCCATTGAAAACACTACCAAACAGAACATTAAATACTTTGTTTCCGGTTTCTTTGTGAAGTGAAATGATTGTCATTGGTTTTGACGGCGCTACCTGGGATTTCATCGAGCCGAACTTGGACGAGCTGCCCAACTTCAAGGCCGTTCGCGAAAAATATAATTGGGGCGTTCTCGAGTGCGACGTCCGCCCCATTCATTCCGCGGTTTCTTGGACTACTGCTTTCTCGGGGTTGACCCCGGAAGAACACGGTTTGCGTGATTTTTTGTTGGATGAAAACGAAATCAAGGAACTAAAGTCACGAGGCATATTCGTTTGGGATAAAGTCGAGGACAGCGTCGTCATGGGCGTGCCCGCATCCCTGCCGCCACTCACTAAGAATTACGAGGACAAAAACTGGGTGAAAAACATTCTTTCAATTAAAAGCGGGGAAATGCTTGAATCAACGAAACACAACGTGCAAGAGTGCAAGCGGATTCTGTCCACCCAAAAACCCCGGTTGTTGATAAGCATTTTTATGGAGACGGATAGGGCTCAACACGTTTTTTGGTTGGATAAAGTTCAACTCTTGAAGCATTATAAGAGTTGTGACCGCGCACTCGGCGAATTGCTGCCCTTTCTTGAAAAAGACGACTTTCTTGTGATGAGCGACCACGGGTTCACGGACGCCGAAGAAACCAAAGAGAACAAGTGGGACGCGGTAAGGCCCAATCAGACGGGAGGACACCACCCGTTGGGCATCGCCATAAGCAATCGCGAGCCGCCGAAGAAAATAAGCAATGTTGCTTCATTTATTTTGAAGCACGTCAATTAAATTCACAGCCCCGCCAAGGATTCGTCCAGCGCGTTTTCCAGTAAGTGTTCCTCCCCAACTTGAACCTTTTTTGGTGAAAACCCTTCAGTGAATGCTTTGAATGGTTTTGAATCCAACTCCGGCAAGGGAACGCCGGCCAAGTAAAGGATTGTCGGGGCAATGCCCAAAAGCGTTTCTTTTTCTTTTGAACGCTTCCTAATCACTGACGGTCCGAGCACCCCAAGGATTCCGTCGCGATGATGCCAGGTTACAACCCAGCTCCGATCCGGCCGCTCGTCTTCTGGTTCCGCTGACAAATTTTCCCCTTCAACGAGGGTGGGCAATTCCCTCGGGTAAACGACGATGTCGGGAGCGCGTCCAGCAAACCGGCCTTTAAACACGTCTTTCCCGTCGTAAACCTCTGCAATCGTTGCCAAACCAGTTCGCGGCTCTCTTATTTTCTTCAATTCACGAATCACATCCGATTTAACGGCCTCGTATTCCGGGGGTGCGACGATTCCTTGCGGCTCGCGGCCTTTCAGGTTAACGAACAGAAAACACTCGTTTCCTTGAGAGTAAACCCGCGTTCTACTCCAATCTGTTTTTTCCAGGGAAGGCGCCGCGTTCTCTTGAATGGAATTAATCGCCTTCCGGGGCAATACCTTCTTGACGATGGCGTTCAACCCGAGTTTTGAAACAAGAGCGTAAAGGAACTCGTAGGGTAGAATAGAGAACAGCCGTTGTCTTGCGCTATCCCTTGCACTCAAAAAGTTTTTTGCCATTAGCCAGTTCGTCAGGGTATAATATTGTGAATGACGGATAACGGTGCCGAAACCGTGGTCTGAAACGAGTAAAACGTGCGCGTCCTTACCTGCTTCATTCAAGAGGCGTCCGATTGCCTTGTCCGTTTCCTTCGCTACTTTTAGCACGACTCCGCGATACTTTGCGGCTCCAAAAGAGTGGTATTGCGGGAAACGCGGGTCCATGTACTTCCAAAGCATGTGCTGCGTTTTCTCGCACTCGTCAAACCAAGCCAGGAACACGTCCGGGTCCTTCTCCTTTAGCAAGTAAACCATTGCATCGGAGGAGGACTCAACGAGTTTCTCGGAATCCCGCGCCAGGAATTCCTCACTCAACTCGTGAGTGGCCAATTCCTCAAAACGCTTGAATGACGGCACGTTGCGCCGCAACTCTCCGACCAACTCCGGGGGATTGATTCCTTCCTCGAGTTTTGAAACGCCGAACCCGGATATCACAAAACCGTGGTTCAATTTCTTTGACGGATAAGTGAAGGGAAGCATGTGCACTCCGCAAGTAACCCCGTAAGAATCAAGAATCTCCCAAAAAGGCCTGACCTTGATGTCCATTGCGGAAACCAGTTCCTCTCCATAAGAGTTCTCGCGCCTTTTCAAGAAAGAGTAAACCCCGTGTTTGCCGGGGTTGACGCCGGTTGCAATGCAAGGAACCGCCGGAATCGTCACGGGCGGCATCACGGATTCCAGGGGTGCAGTGAAACCCTCGTCCAGAAAGCGCTTGATATTTGGCAAGTGTCCCGCTTCAGCCCAGGGCTTGAGCGTATCCCACGACCCGCCATCAATGCCTATAACCAATACATTTACCATGCTTCAAGCTCAACTCAAAAGACCAAGGCTTCCCTTGGAAGCGCAACAACGCACGAGGTAATATTCTTTGCCAAGAACCGTTACCTTTCTCTTCTTAAATCCAGCAGACAACTTGGCGATTCTGGGGACCAGCAAGGCGGCGTTCCTTGGTGCGTTTGCCCAGGAAACTTTTCCGCCGCAAAACAATAACCTGCAGGAAAAGATTTTTTCACGCCACTCGCAAAACTCCCTTAAATCGGTCAACCAGTGATTATTTGCTTCGGCTTCCCTGAAAAACAGTTTCCACAACCGCTTGCTCCTGCCGCTCGCAATGTTGCGCGGGTGATACAGGGCCGTTAACACTTCGTGGTATTTTGCCGCGCTTTCCCTGAACAACTTCTTCAATTCCCTTTCCCCAAAGCCGGCGTAATCCTCTGCCAACGCGTATGGGAACTCCAGCACCGAATACGGCAAGCCGTTCTTATCCAACGGCTTGAAGGGCACGCCCGTTCCAAACTGGTAACCGTTCCCTTGCGTGCTTGAACCGTACGAAGAATCCGCTGAAAAACCGTTGCCTTGAAGAACTGAGAACGTGGAATCAAAGTCGGAACCCCAAATCAAGCCATGAATCCGACAACACCTGAAGCCAAGTTTTCTGCCAAGCATGTCTTCAAGAGCCCCGACTTGGTCGTGCAAGCTTTGTTTCATCCTTAAGGGGTGAACGAACCTTGAAACGATGGGAACCGGTATTGCATAACGATTCCAGTGCAACCCTATCAAGGAATTCATTTCATTAAGCACTTTTCCTGAAATGAACGGGCTGTCCGGAATCGGAAAAAAAGTTGAGTGCACGCCCTCGCTTTTCTCGAAGTCCGTCACGAACGAGGAAGCATCCCCGTAATAATCCTCGTCGTGCGTCATGATTGCGGCGCCGTCAAACTCGAACGGATAAGGCCAAAAGCGCGGCACTTGCAACGCCCCGAACAACGTCTTCTTCAAAATGTTGGCCACGGGTTTCCTGGCCGCCCTCAATTCTTGTGAAATCACGAATTTGGATGAAAACGGCCGTTTCAAGCCGAAGCGTTTGGGCAGGGAATAATCCTCTTCGGGGACGCCTTGCTCAATGGAAGCTATCACGTTCGCGAAGTCAAACAGGGTGACTATGGTCGGGGCTCCTCGAAGATTTGAATAAAACGCTTGAGGCCTTCTCCTTGAGCCCAACAAAACCAGTCCCCTGAAGCCGCCAGACAAGCCAACCACGTTCAATCCGACTCCTCCGACTTTTTTGAAAACAACCTTTTTTGCGTTACCAGTCAAACCGCTTAAACTGGCGGATTGCTTGGAATCGGGAAAGTCAATTATCAAGGCCCCCCCAAAGTTCCTTAGTAATTCGGCGCTTTCCTCGTTCAATGCCTTGCAAGCGCTTCTTGAAACCACGGCTAACGGGGCGCCCCTCAAAACGCTTTTTTCTAGTTCTTCCACGTCAACCAAACGGCAGGAGCCGGCTTCGCTCTGTATTATGTTGAACCAGAACAGCGAACGATCCAGCAAGGAAAACCTTTTGTGTTTTGCTGAGGAACTTATCTCCTTTCCAGAGTAGATTAAAACCGGTCCGTAACCGCTCCTCGGAATTCCGGCTTTTGAATGCAATTCTTCAACTGGCCGAAGGAACGTAACATCTATCGGCCTAATTAGAAGATAAAAGAAAACGCTTGCAAACACGGCAATGATTGAAACCGGCTGAGAATAGGGCCAAGCGAGGAAGGCAAACAAAAGCAGGACTATTGAAGCCAGTTTTACGGCGAGGTGTTTCCACGAATAAATCTTAAATTTCATAAGGCACGTGTCCAAACAAAGCAAGCAAATCTTCCTTCAAATCCTCTGCAAGAAAAACAAGTTATAGGCTATTAAATATGACGAATCATTAGAATTTTTGTTTGCTTTCAACAATCACGCTTTTCAACACGGTTCTTAGCACCCCCCGTTTCGTTTTTTAACGGTTTTCGGCAAACAAAAAAGAGGAATTGCCCGTACTTCTTTTCATTCACGAACTTTTCACAAAACCATTGAGAAGTAATACCTGGCAACGCCTTGGAAAAACGGGTTTGATGTATGATTATGAAACCCAACGCCCCCAATTTATTCTTGATTTCAACTTCGCTAAAATACTTGTCAGGTGTAAGCTGCTTGGCTTGAAGACCCAAGAATCCAGCAATTTTTGCGGGAATACTGTATTTCATATAGGTGTACAAGACCGTCCAAAAAAGCCACGAACGCAACAAATGCCGTATCCATTCCTTTCGCGGCGTTGAAATGACGAAGACGCCTCCGGGTTTCAAAACCCGCCAAGCCTCCTCCAAATAAGCATCCTCATCTTCAACCTGCCTCAAAACCCCCAAACTTACGACGTTGTCAAAAAAACATCCATCAAAAGGCAACTTTTCTCCGCGTCCTAGGAACTTGCGTTTACCCTTGTAATAGCCCAACATTTCCTTGGAAATATCTAATAAGTAGTAATCGTGTTTGGGAACGAATTCGCTAAAGTAACCGAATCCGCCGCCGTCGTCAAGAACCGAACCGGGTTCAAGCCACCGGGCAGCCTCGGTAAACATCGGCTTGCGGTACCACTCATAATATTCCCGCGAATAACCGAACGGGCTTCGCTTAAAATCGTATTGCTGGTAAACCGCGTCAAAGTTCTTACCCATCTTGGCGTCTAATTTCGTCTTTTTAACCATTACAAAGCACCTAATCTATGTAGCCCAAAGCACGCAAACGACCTTTAACCTTTTCCTCATCAACTTTTTTTTGCGTTCCTGTTGAGCGCTCAAGCCGGTCAAGCAAACGAGTTAACGCAACTTCAACATAACCCGAAACCGAGTCAAACTCACTTTTTCCTTTGATTCGGGACTCTATTCTGGCATGCAATTCATCAGAAAGTTCAACATTCTTCAAATCAAACACCTTTACAACGATTGAAGCAGTGGAACATTTTAAACATAATGCATCTAGAAAAACTAAACCATAATTTTATATGTTCCAAGCATAGTTCTAATATCAATGAAAACGACCGTTCAGGTTTCCGAAAAAACGAGAAAGAAGATCCGACTGCTTGCTTCGGAACTTGATTGTTCCTATGACGAGCTGCTCGAATTGCTGGTCGGTGACCCCAAGGAAACTGCGAAGCGGTTAAAGAGCGGCTACTCGCCAGTCGCGATTCCGAAAAACCTGGCCAACAAAATCGGGAAGGATTTGAAGAAAACGGGTTTTGAAACCGTTTCCGATTACGTCGCCTTCGTCCTCCGCGAAATATTCGGGAAAAACGAAGACGTTGACGAAGTGCGTAAAAGACTGAAAAAATTGGGCTACTTGTAGGTAAATAAAATGATCGCTCAGGACTTGGACAAACTGGAAGAGGAAAGCGTCTACGTGTTGCGCGAGGCAAAAAAGCGCTTCAAGAAGTTGTGCTGCTTGTGGAGCATGGGTAAGGACTCCACGGTCACGGTGGCGCTCTCGCGCAAGGCGTTCTTCGGAAAAGTGCCCTACCCCCTCGTATACATAAACAACGGCATTGACTTCCAGCAAACCTACGACTACCGAGACAAGATGGTGAAGGACTGGGGTCTGGAGTTGATTGAGGAGCGCAGCATCATAAAGGACGACGACATCTCGGGCGTGAGCTGTTGCGGCGCAAACAAGACCGAGGCGCTGATGCGCGTGCTGGACGAGCACGGGTTTGACGGAGTAATCGTGTCAATCCGCCGCGACGAGCACGGCATACGCTCCAAGGAACGCGTGTTCTCGCCGCGCGACCAGGAATTCAGGTGGAATTACAAGGACCAGCCCGCCGAAATGTGGGGCGAATACACGAGCAAATTCGACGGGAGCAGCCACGTGCGCATCCACCCACTCCTGCACTGGAACGAAATAGACGCGTGGCGCTACGTGCAACGCGAAAAAATACCCGTCAACCCGTTATACTTCGCGAAGAACGGGAAGAGATACCGGAGTTTGGGCTGCACCAAGTGCACGGTTGCCGTGGACTCGGATGCGGATTCGGTGGACAAAATAATAGAGGAACTGAAAACCACCCAGGTGGAGGAGCGCTCGGGACGCGCCCAGGACAAGGAAAAAGAGCACGTCATGCAGCGACTGCGCGCCCTCGGCTACATGTGATGGAGAATGGTTAACGTCGTAATCTCAATGCTGGGCCACCAGGACCACGGCAAGTCCACGCTCATCGGCCGCCTGCTCTACGAGACCAAATCCGTCACGGCGGAACGCATCCGCGAAGCCCGCGAGATGAGCGAAAAACTCGGCCTGGAAATGGAGTACTGCTTTTTGTTGGACGCGTTCCAGGAAGAGCGCGAGGGCGGTTACACATTGGATACCACGCGCGCCCAGTTGAGGCACGGGAACACGATTTTCGAGTTGGTGGACGTGCCCGGCCACAAGGAATTCATCAAAAACATGTTGAGCGGCGCATCCAATGCGAGCGCGGCAATCCTGGTTGCCTCAATGAAGCCCGGCGAGGGATTGCAGGACGAGACGCGGCTCCACGTAAGCATGGCGCGCCTCCTCGGCATAAAACGCGTGATAGTCGCGGTGAACAAGGTGGACCTCGCGGGATTCAACGAAAAAAAATTCAACGTGTTTGCGGAGGAACTCCGCGAATTCCTGAAGGCGGCCGGCTACGACGAAGAGCCCCTCTTCATTCCCGTGTCCGCCAAGCTCGGCGACAACGTTTCCAGGAAGAGCGGGAACACGCCGTGGTATGGCGGCCCAACCCTCCTTGAAGAACTCGCCAAAATAGCGGCCGAAGACAAGGGCTTGGACAAAATGCATTTGCGCCTGCCCGTGCAAGACGTTTACGGCGGGGTGCTCGTGGGGCGGGTGGAGGCGGGCGTGCTTCGCAAGGGCGACGAAGTCTTGTTCACCCCATCGGGAAGGAAGGCGAAGGTAACCAGAATAATCGAGTTCGGCAAGGAACTTGGGGAGGCGAGGGCCGGAAACAACGCCGGTTTCGAGGTTGCGACGGACACGACGGGACTGCTTGACAACGTTTGCAGCCACGTCGACAACCCGCCGCGCCTGACCTCTAAAATCAAGGCCAAGGCGTTCTGCATCGCGGGGCACTCCATTTCAAAAGGGGAGGCGTTGTTGTTCAAGTGCCGCAACGGCGAAACTAGAACGCGCGTAACGCAAATAACGCACAAGAAGGACTGCCGCCTGTTTGACGAGGCGGATTCGCCGGAAAAAATCGTTGAATACGAGCTCGGCGAAATGAATTTGGAGAACGAGGACGCGCTGGTGCTTGAACGCTTTGAGGACTTCCCGCAGTTCGGACGGTTCGTGCTGCTCAAAGGAAACGCCGTGGCGGGCGTGGGCACTGTTGAGGAAACTTATTAGGAACTTCCCCCGCACTTGTTTCATCGCTTGACTGCTTCCACGAAAAAGTATTTGGAGGAGCGCGGGAAGCGCCCGCCCTCGCACAACCATTTGAGGAGTGAATACCAGCCGGGCATGCGCGCGAGCACGCGGTTCGGAAGGAAGAAGGGCCACGGCGGGAACGGGTTCCAGCCCTTAACGGAATAAGTGAAACCAGAAGAATCCAGCAACGACTCCAACTCTCTGAAAGACAACTTGCCGGGCTTGCCGGCGTAAGCAGGATGCCCCCGGTTTGGCGTTGTCAAGAACAATTTCCCGCGTTTTTTGAGTAGTCGCCGCACCTCTTTTAACAATGCCTCCCTGTTTCCCACGGTCTCCACCACATTCGCCAGCACGACTACGTCAAAGGAATGTGCGGGCAGACGGCGCGAATAACCGCGCACGAAACGCGCGTTCGGCGCGAACGATTTTGCTAACTTCAAGACCGCGGCGTCCGGGTCAATGCCTACGAGCTCATTAGACGGGCCCGCTCCTGATAGGATGAGCCCGGCGCCGCAACCCACGTCCGCCACGCGTTTGCCGCGCAACAACGAGAGGCGTTCCCGCAAATAAAACCGCACGTCCAGCCAGTCGCCCCACCAGTAGTCGGGTGCTTCGCGCAACGCTTTTTTAGCGAACGAAACCCTATTCATTGCGGTAAGGGTAAGGGAGGGAGCCGATTTAATTCCTTGCCGAACAAAGGTGTACGCAGAGATGTCCGAACGCCATACATACGTCAGGAACACGCTCTTGCTTCTTGCAGCCAACGCATTGGTTCTAGCCGTGGGCTTCGTTGCGCGGCCGCTCATCGCCCGCCTCCTCGGACCTGAGGAATACGCGGCGTTCGCACTCGTCTTGAGCACCGCCGCGGCGCTCAGCATCTACCTTAATTTCTCGCTGAATCTGGGACTGGTTTACCGCGTAGCCAAGAAGCCCAAGAAGGCAGGAGAATACAACTCCACGGTAATCGCCTTCCTCGTATTGATGAGCGCAATACTCATCCTGCCGGCATACCTGTTACTAAAAATCGTTGTACCCGCGCTCGGCGACTTGGGCTACCTTTCAGCGTTCGTTCTCGCCGTTGCACTAGGCCTGCTTGCAATCCTCGAGGCGATGCAGCAAGGCCTCAAAAAATTCAACCAGTTCGGCGCAACGCAGGCCGGCTCGGGCGTTCTTGCAGCGGTGGCTTCAGTGGCAGGCGCAATCTTGCTCTTGAACGGCTTTTTGGTCGGCGCATTGCGCGCGGTAGCGGTTCTTGCAGTTACCGTGGCCGGCCTGCTCTACCTAAAGCGTTTCGGCCGCATAACCCGGAAGGCCTTTGACGAGGTATGGGCTTATTCAAAGCCGATTACGTTCGCGGCGTTCGCGAGCACGCTCATAGCCGTGGTTGACAAGTACTTCCTAGCCGCCTTCAGTTCCATGAGTTCGCTGGGTTACTACGACATTTCCCTGGCGCTTGTTTCGGCAACCCTGCCCTTCACGGTTTCGTTGACTGCTGTCATGCTCCCGGAGGTCTCGCGTTACCCGAAAAAAATACTCTCATATTACCCGCGCATCGCCGCCGCGAACACCGTGCTCCTCACGGGCTTTGGGTTATGCCTTTATTATTACGCGGACATCGTTGTTAGCCTGCTGTTGGGAAGTGAATACATTGCCGGCACCGTGCCATTGCTCCGCATACTCGCTTTGGCCCTCCCAGTAATGAGTTTCATAAACCTGAACAACACGACTTACCGCGCAATAGGCATGCCAAAGGCAACCGCGTTCTACGCGGTCTCGCTCGTGGCCGCGAGCATAATATTCAACTGGCTCCTGGTCCCACAATACGGCGCCATCGGGGCGGCTTTTGCGACCCTGGCAACCTACCTCGTAATTGCGGTTACGGGCACGGTTATGCTCTGGCGCCACGTCAAGGTAGGCATCCGCAAAACCGTTTTCCAGCTCGCCTTGTTCGCGTTGTTTGCGGCGGGCTACTGGCTCCTTGAAAACCCAGGTTTCACCGTGAAAACCATTTTATTGCTCGCGTTCGGCCTCGCTACCCTCGCGCTCCAAAGAAAACTGGTAGCGGAATTGATTGAAACCGTGAAGAGCTTCAACCTGTTCGGAGGCGGCGCAAAATGAAGCGCATCGTCTTCCTCTTGAACTACCCCCTGCAAAACCAGGTTGACGTGGGCCACTTGGACGTGTTAATGCAGTCCTTCAAGAACGCGTTAAACAAATTCGACGAAGCCGCCATCATTTCACCACGCGACAACCGCGAATACCGCCTCGGAAAAAAAATCCGCGTCAAAAGCAACGGCTTCACCAATCCGTTGCTCTACTATTTGTCGCCGTTAAAGGACTTTTGGACGCTTTGGCGGCTTGCGTGCGACTCCGACACCAAACTAATTCGCGCGTTCGCGCCAACGAGCGGGTTCGTCGCGGGCCTCGTTGGAAAACTCACCGGAAAACCGGTTTTCTTGAGCGTGCACACGGACGAAGCAGTTGCCGCAAGGGACTCGGGCCGCCGGCCCCTCAAATCGCTGCTCGTAAGATTCGCGGAACCGCTCTCCCTTAAGTGGGCAACCAAAATCGGCGTAATCAGCGAACACATCCGCGAATACGCGGTGAGGCGCGGCGCCGACCCAAAAAAGGTTTTCCTGCACCACAACTTCGTTGACCTCAAAAAATTCAAGCCCGGCAAGGGCAACAACAAGCGATTCGTTTTCGTGGGACGCTTCACGGCCGTGAAGGCGCCACTAACCGCCTTGAAGGCGTTCAAGGAATTGGGCGAAGGCGAGTTGTGGATGATTGGCGATGGGCCCCAATTCACTGAAGCAAAAAGGATAGCGGGCAAAAACGTGCGCTTTTTTGGTAGCGTCCCGCACTCCGGTCTCCCAGCAATTCTCGCGAAATGCGATTACTTTATTGCGCCAGCAACCGCCGGCTTCACGCTCATAGAGGCGTTCGCGTGCGGCCTGCCAGCCGCAGCCGCCGACCTGGATTGGACCAAGGAAATGGTGGTCAACGGAAAAACCGGTTATTTGTGCAAGGCGTATGACGCTGACTCGCTCGCCGCCGCAATGAAAAAACTGCTGAAGAACGGCGTAAAAATGCGCGCGGCGTGCGTGAAAAAATCCCGGGAATTCTCGCTTAAAGAATTCAAGAAAAGGGAGTTAAAGGTTTACGGGGAAATCATTGGGAAATGAACGCAACGGTTTTCGGCGTTGGAAAAATGGGGTTGCCCCTCGCAGTAGCGTTCGCGAGCCGCGGATTCAACGTGACCGGCGTGGACTTGAACCAAGAACTCGTCAAAAAAATCAATGCAGGCAAGGCGTGCCTCCCCGAAGAGCCAGGCGTGGACGAACTGCTCGCCAAAACCGTTGCCCAAGGAAAATTCAAGGCGACCCTGGACGGGGTCGCCGCAATGAAGGACGCGGACATCGCAGTCATCCTCGTGCCCACCCTCGTCCGCGAAACCGAATCAGGAATAAAGCCCGACCTGTCAATTGTGCGCCAAGTCGCTGAAACCATCGGCAAAGGAATTCAAAAAGGCACAATCGTCGTAACCGAGTCCACGATGCCGCCCGGCGAAACCAATAAACTCGCGCCGATAATTGAAAAACAAAGCGGGCTCAAACTGAACGAATGCTTCTTCCTCGCGCACTGCCCTGAACGCACCTCTTCTGGCACGGCATTGCGCGACATAACGAAGCAATACCCGAAGGTAATCGGGGCAAGCTCCCCGAAAGCCGCGCAAAAACTCAAAGCAATCTACGAAAAAATCAATTCTACAGGCGTCATCACGGTGTCGGACGTGAAGACCGCTGAAGCCGTGAAAGTGTTTGAAGGCGTTTACCGCGACGTCAACATCGCGTTAGCCAACGAACTCGCGCGCGTATGCGAGCGCCTCGGCGTGGACGCGGGGGAGGTTATAGGGACCGCGAACGCGAACGGCGCGCACCCCTACACGCACCTTTTGAAGCCGGGGTGCGGCGTGGGCGGTCACTGCATTCCTTATTACCCTTACTTCATCATGGCGGAGGACACGCCCCTCGTGTCCCTCGCGAGAAGGACCAACGACGCCATGCCGCTGCGCACGGTTGAACGAATTCTCGCGGAAGGCGCGCGAAGCGTTCTCGTGCTCGGTCTCACGTTCAGGGGCGGCGTCAAGGAGTTCCGCAAGAGCCCCGCAATAGAGATGATTAAGCACTTCAAGGAGAGGGGGGTTGAAGTGTTCGCGCGCGACCCGTTGTGCTCGGACCGGGAAGTCAGCGAATTCGGCGCCGAACCCAAACGCGGGTTCAAGGGGGTTGACGCGGTAATCGTGGCAACCAACCACAAGGAATTCAAGGAAACAAACTGGAAAAAGACGTTGCAGGAAATGAGGGGCAAAACCGTGTTTGACGGAGTGGGAATGCTTGACCAAAAAACAATAGAAAAAGCGGGCGGCCACTATTTGGCGTGGGGCGCAGCCAAAACAAAGTAAACCTTCACCAGCTCGCCCGCGTTGCGCTTCCACGAATAATTTTTTGCCTTCTTTAATGACGCGCGCGACAATTGCTTGCGGCGCAGCCTCGCTTCAAGCAGCCCCTTGTGCAGGGAGGACTCGCTTCCCGCTTCAACGATTACGGCTTCCCGCCGGGTCACCGGCAGGCCCACGTTCGTAACGACGCAGGGGAGCCCGGCAGCCATTGCCTCCAGCCAAGCCATTGGCAGGCCCTCGGAGAGTGAAGGCAAAACAAAGCAATCCGAAGCCCACAAAACGCGTTCGGGCTGTTTTTGCCGGCCTAGGAAGCGAATCCTTTTTGCTTTTGCGAGTTCGCGCAACTTTTTTTCTTCTGGTCCCGAACCCGCCACCAGCAAAACCGCGTCACGCGGCAGCGCATTGATTAAGACGTCAACTGCCTTTACCTTGTCCAAGCGCCCAACGAAACAATAAACGAATTCGTTTTTTAGGCCGAGTGCGGCGCGGGCTTCACGGCGGCGGGCAGCAGTGCACTTGAAGCGTTGCAGGTCAACGCCGGGGTAAAGAATGAAAGAGGTTTCCGGAAGGAAACCCGTCTTCTTCTTGAATGATTCCTTTTCCGCCTCGCTCAAAAAAATCACGGGCACGCGCTTGTAAGCAAATTTTTCAAGGGCGCCAAGCAAGGCGCCATACAAACCCGAGTACTGGGGTTGGTTCGCTGTGAGGCCGTGCGGCGTGCAAACAACTGGCTTGCCCTTGATTTTGAATAAGGCCCACGCAAAAAACGAGGCAACAACGCCGTGCGCGTGCACCAAGTCAAAATCCTCGCGCAGGGCGGCGAGAAAAGCGTTGGAGTTGTAGGAGAGGTTGCGCAACGCCTTTCCCTTCAGCCACGGCACGCGGATTACCCTAAAGGGCGCGCGCCCCGGTTTCCCGCATCCTCGCGTAACAAGGGTCACGTCAACTCGTTTGGCCAGCTCGGGGAGCAAGCCGTAGGCGTAGGACTCCATGCCCCCGCCCGGGCGGTCGTCGTCGCACGAGTTCGGGGGGTATTCCTTGATTCCCAAGTGAAGAACTTTCATTCCAATCAATACTCCTTTATGCCGGGATGCGATACGCGCATAGAAGGTTAATGAGAGTGTTTTTAAAATCGGTTCGCGTGTAATTATATCAACGATTCTTAAAGGTGGGTTTAATTGATTGCATCAATTCTGGCCGCGGTCGTAACCGCGCTCGTCATGTTCGTTCCCGGCGTGCTGCTTTCCTTCGCCTTGCTTAACGGCGTTTCCTTGAACCGGCTCGAAAAAATCCTGTTCGGAGTCGTGCTCGGCCTAATCGTCGTCCCCTTGATGGCGCTCGCCGAAAACATGGCGGGCGTTCCCTTCAACGCCGTGGTCGTCCTGGCCAACTCAATCATTGCCAGCGCCGCCGCGTTGTTCTTCCTCCACCAGCAGGGTGCATTGAAGGCGCCTTTGCTTCCCTCGCTTGACTCCGCGCCCCTTCAATTCGCGCGCAGGAACTGGGTTGCCCTCGCCCTCGTCGCCTTGATGCTGCTCGCTTTCTACGTTCGTTTTGCAACGGCTTGGGCCGTCAACTTCTTCGAATTCGACCCCTACTTCTACATGAGATTAACCGAGAAACTCGTGCAAAACGGATTTATTGAAACGTGGTCGCAGGATTCATACTTCCCCGCCGAAGCATTCCTCCACCACGCCCCCATAACGTCTTACCTGACCGGCTCGTGGTACGCGGTTTACTCGGCTTTTCTGGGCGCCGCTTACTCCAAGGAATTGCTGATAGGCATTTCGCAGTTGTATCCTCCCCTCGTGGCAGCGTTGATGTGCTTCCTTGGGTTCGTGCTAGTGCGCGAAGAATACGGAAAGCACGCCGGTATCGTGGTCGCCGGCCTCATCGCGTTGACGCCTCAACTAATCAAAAAACTGAGTGCGGGCGTGGCCGAACAACAGCCGTGGGGGTTGTTCATGTCCCTCTTGATTTTCACGGTTTACCTTTTGGCGGTCAACCGCAAGAGTTACCGCCTCGCCGCGCTGGCGGGAACCGGCATAATCGCGTCCTACCTCGGAAGCCAGCAATATATTTGGCCGATAATGATTCTCGCCGCATACGTGTGGCTGCAAACCATAATGGATTACTTCGCGGACCGCCTGGACGAAAAACAAATCAAAATCAACGCGTTAATGGCTGCGGCCGCATTGATTGGAAACATTTGGCTGGCCGTCTACCAGGAATTCGTGTTGACGCAGGGAGTACTGTTCGTAACCCAAATCCTGTTACTTGGGGTAATCTTCTCCGCAGTTCTCTACCTTGCGCGCACGCGCGTTCATCTGGACTCCAAGACGAAGAGGTTGCAGGCCTTCAGCGCGCTGGCCGTCATTGGCCTGGTCGGCGCGTTCGTGGTCACGCCCTTCGGTTTTACCGCGCTCAACGCCGTCTCCAACCAAATGCGTTTGGCTTACGCGGGCAACGCGCTCGCAAAAACCATTCAAGAAGAAGGCGCCACGTCAAGCTCGCTGTTCGCTTCGTCTTACGGCGTGCTCTACCCGCCAACGATTCTCCTGCTCGCCGCCGTGCTCAGCGCCGCCGTCGCGGTGCTCAACCTCTACAATAAGAGGAGGACGCGCGCAATTGCCTGGGCGGTTTTCTCGGCCGCCGTAATATTCTTGAACAACTTGTTTGACTCGGTTCTGACGTGGTTCGCGGACTGGCTCGGCAACGCAGGCGTAAGCGAATTGGTTGCATTTGTCGCGCAAAACGACGTGTTCGTTTATTTGTTCATCGGCGTTGCGTCAACCGTGACTACTTATTATTACGCGGAGAAAAAGAACCGCTCCGCGCTGTTATTCATACTCGTGTTCTTCCCAATCGCCTACATCGGGTTGAACAAACTCAAGTACATGGTTCACCTCGCGCTCGCGTTGTGCCTAGCCGCTGGATACTTGTTCGGCGAGTCCGTGAACCTCTCCGCAAAAATCAATTCGCTGCTCAAACTCGCCTCCAACCACGCGGCGGCGCGCGCTTCAACGCTCGCACTCTTCGCGTTGGGCGCCGCCCTGGTAACCGCACAGTTCACTGGGGTGACAATCAATAATTACGCCACGCCCTCCGTGCAACAAGCCATGCTTGAACTCAATTACACGCGCATCCCCGCCGACTGGACGCAGGCATACGAATGGATGCGTTCCGAAACCCCGGAGGACTCGCGCATAATAAGTTGGTGGGACTACGGCCACTGGACTACCTTCTTCGGCGAACGCGACACCGTAATTGACCCCAACAACGCGCACAGCGACTTTGACCAGGGAGTGGCGCGCGCCTTCGTGGACGGCGACATCAACGACTTGTACGAGTTGATGGACTACCACGAGGCGACCCATGTGCTCGTGGACGTGGACCTCGTAGGGAAATGGGGCGCCCTCGTGTTCTTGAGCGGGTCGTGCACCTCGGAGTTGAGCAGCGTCTGCCCCGAACAAGCGGAAATAGATTGGACTGACGGCCCCGGCAAGAGCAGGTACGAAGCAGAGCACTACTACGAGTACTTGACTTACGCCGGAAACTGCCCGGTCTCGACTCCCGTGCAAATCCCGGCTTACCAAAGCAGTTTCGGGCCGGTTTACTGTCTCACGCAGGACGGCTTGCTGCTGGTCGGCAGGCAGGGCCTGGAAGAAAATTATACGCGCGCGATTTACGCCGCCATG
>Ga0210018_1000208_pt1 | contig 28264 bp, 36 predicted proteins | sample CryGeyCG2014_010_2_FD_183967 | JGI IMG/M metagenome (GOLD analysis project Ga0210018, IMG submission 183967) | Groundwater microbial communities from aquifer - Crystal Geyser CG09_land_8/20/14_0.10 (SPAdes) (version 2) | ecosystem: Environmental > Aquatic > Deep subsurface > Groundwater | place...
TGTCTTGAAGGAGATGTAAAAGAGAATCCGATCTTAGAGTATTTTAAATACATCGTGTTTGAAAGTTTTGAAAGGTTACGAGTTAACGAGTTGCGAATTGAAAGACCGGAGAAATGGGGAGGGGTGTTAAGTGTTAGGAGTTATGTGGAATTGGAAAAATTATTTGCAGAAAAAAAAATCCACCCAATGGATTTAAAGGCGACTTTGTCCAAACTTTTAGATCAGCTGATTTTGCCGGTCCGGCGCCATTTTGAAGAAAATCAGGAAGCAAAAGCACTACTTGAAAAAATTAAAGGTTTTCAAGTCACTAGGTAATCGGAGGTTGTAATTTTACTTCTTTTTCTTCTTCTTCTTGTCAACCGGACGTAGATTCTGGACAAGCCAGAATGACGTTTTCCAGTTGACAAGTAAATAATTTTCTATTATTATAGAAAATAACCGTAAGAATTATTACTCATAATAGAAAATTATGCTAAAAATCGAATACATCTGGAGAGAGCTTCTTGATCGGGTGATCGAAAAAAGAAATCCAGAATTTACCATTACAGAGTTATCAAAAAAATTTTCTCTTTCAACGAGCGTTGTTAATCATGCCCTTATTCCTTTGCGTGATTTAAACATTGTTAAAATCAATAAAACCTCATCTAAGATAATTGATTGGGAAAGATTGTTATTTTTTTGGGCAACAAGAAGAAATTTAAAAAAAGAGATCATTTATTCTACTTTTGCTAATTTACCGGTCTATGACCGTGAAGGTTTAATGCCTCCAGAGGTGATTCCAACCGCCTACACTTTCTTCCGTATAGAATTTAACAGAATTCCGGCTGATTATGACCATATTTATTTTTATTCTAACAATATTGAAAAAATCAGTAAAAGATTTCCTAAAAAAAAAGGGAACCCAAATATTTATATCTTAAAACCTGATCGATATCTGTTAAAATCAAAAAAAATCGGATTAGCTCAACTTTTTGTTGACTTTTGGAACTTGCCTGAATGGTATTCGAAGGATTTTCAAGAGGCGACTTTATTAGAAATTAGAAAGAGACTTGGATCATGAACACTTTTTATCAACAGTTTTTAACCGACAAAAGTTTTACCCTTTTAACCGAGCTAAAAAAGCAGTATAGATTTATTTTAATCGGCGGTTGGGCCGTATTTTTTTATACTAAATCCTTAAAATCAAAAGACATTGATATTATTGTTGACTTTTCCGATTTACAAAAAATAAAAAAAGACTTTTCTTTGGAAAAAAACGAGAGATTAAAAAAATATCAAATTAAACTGGAGGGAATTGACGTTGATATATATCTGCCATTTTATTCGGATTTGGGATTGCCCGTTGAAAAAATTATTAATAAAACAACTTTGGTCAACGGTTTTGCCCTATTGGAAAAAGAAATATTGCTTTTGACAAAATTAAAAGCTTATCAAGACAGGAAAGAAAGCGTTAAGGGACAAAAAGATTTTATTGATATTATCAGTCTGGTTTTATTGGAGGATTTTGATTTTGAATATTTTTTAAAGTTGGGAAAAAAGTATAAATTAAGAAAAAGTTTAAAACTTTTAAGAGAATTATTAGAAAAAACTAGAGAAGTTGAGGAGTTAAACTTAAATCAACACGCTTTTGCTAAAAAGAAGAAAGAAGTATTAAAAAAACTCGGAGTTTTCAGGTGACGAGATAATTTTCTTTTGACAAACGATTTTTTCCTGTTATAATTTATCTGTTATTATGATTTTTGCGGATTATTGGCTGAGAGTCGCTGAGTTCACTCGCGTCTATCTTCCGTTATCTGCTTTATGAAATATGCAAGGGGGTGAGACTGAATGAACAAAAAACTATACGTAGGCAATCTTTTATACGAAACAACTGATGAAGATTTGAAAACCCAGTTTGCTGTTGCTGGTAATGTCGTTTCTGCGATTATTATCAAGTTTAGAGATACTGGACGATCAAAGGGTTTTGGTTTTGTTGAGATGTCAACTGAGGAGGAGGCGAAAAAAGCCATTGATACTTTAAATGGTCAAGATTATAAAGGGAGAAAGTTAATTGTCTCTGAAGCCAGACCGCCTCGAGTGCGAACTGATTTTGGTTCGGGAGCACCAGTAGGTGGAGACCAACAACCACAGATGTAAAATCTGTTATTATTAAAATAATGGTTATCATTCACCTGGTTTTTTATTTGGCCTCTTTTTTGATTATTTGGTATTGCTCAGGAATTATCATCTCCTTAGTTGATCGTTTTTCCCATCGGTTAAAACTTTCTTCTTTTTCCGTTTCATTTTTTTTATTAGGCATTCTTACTTCCATTCCTGAGTTTTCTATTGGGATAAATTCAATCATCAACCAAACTCCGGATATTTTTATCGGTAATTTATTGGGCTCCTCGTTAATCCTTTTTATTTTTGTTATTCCTTCTTTTAGCCATTTTTGGCAACGGCGTTAAAATGGTCCACCAACTCGATGAAAAGACAATGATTTTTTCCATGTTGGTTATCGCCACTCCAGTTTTTCTCATCGCTGACAATGTCTTGACGCGGACTGAAGGCGTTTTTTTAATCGGCATTTATATAATTCTTTTTTATTTTATTGAAAAGAAAAAAGGACTATTAGAAGTAATTAAAGAAAAAAAGATTATAAAAAAAACCCACTGGCTGGAAGATTTATTAGAACTAGTTTTAGCTTCAGTTATCATCTTTATTGTCAGCCGTTATATTGTTAACCTAACAGTTGAATTCTCTCATCAATTTAATATTCCCCAGTTTTTAATCAGCATTATTGTTTTATCAATAGGCACTAATCTGCCGGAAATCAGTCTGGCTATCCGCTCGATTATTATGAAGAAAAAAGAGGTCGCTTTAGGTGACTATTTAGGGAGTGCGGCTGCCAATACTTTATTATTTGGTATCTTTACTCTTTTAAATGGCAAAAGGGTCAATGTCGCCTCACATTCATTTACCACGATGATTTTGATGCTTTTTGGCTTGGGAGTTTTTTATCTTTTTTCGCGGACAAAAAATGACATTTCCAAACATGAAGGTAAAATTCTTCTTCTCGTCTACGTCCTTTTTATTTTAACTGAGATTTTATTTATTTAAGACAGTAAGGTGTTTCCTGTTTAAAACTGTTCTTTTTAGCGAAACCCAGGATTTTTTTAGCGTTCTTATACCCTTTTTTCCTAATTTTCTCTGTTGATATTTTTTTATCAAAATAAAGAGTTAAAACCTGATCGGCTTCTTGATAGGTGAAACCAAATTCAGCTTCATCAGTCTGCCCATGCCAAAGTCCGGCAGTTGGTTTTTGATTAATGACTTCCTTGGGAACTTTTAGAAATTTTGCTAACTCAATCACTTGAGTTTTATAAAGGTGACTGATTGGTTCGATATCGCTTGCGGCATCGCCGAAGCGGGTAAAGTAACCTAACAGTTTTTCTGATTTATTTTCCGTGCCGCAGACCATGGCATTATATTTTTTAGCAAAATCAAAAAGCAAAATCATTCTTATTCTCGTCATCACATTACCCAGTCGGATTCTGGTGGTCGTGCTGGTATTAGAGCAGTTGAAACATTCGTTGGCGCCGTAGATGAACTTTTGCCATCTAGTCAGACCGGCGTTTTTGATCAAATCAATGATTTTATCAGTTGGTTTGGCAATGGGAATAATGAAAAAATTTTTCTTTGGCAACCTAATTTTTTTTACGAGTTTTTTTACATTTCTGTAGTTAACATCTCTGTTTTTTAAAAACGGTAGAGAATAAGGAAGATAAAGAACGATAGGCTGTTTTGGTTTTAAAGCTTTAACAAGAAGCGTAAAAGAGACAGCCGAATCAACTCCTCCTGATAAACCAATGATAGCTTTTTCTTTTTTTTGCTGGCGAAAGGTTCTTTTTATGAAATTAATGATTTTTTTAGATTCTAGTTTTGGATTGATAGTAAGCAAAGGTTTCATGAGTATAGTATACTAAAGAAAGTTAAAATTCAAAAGTAAAAAGTCAAAATTATGAGATTTAAAATTGGCCTATTAATCGGTCGTTTTCAGCCTTTCCATAACGGCCATCTTTATTTGATAAAAAAGAGCTTAGAGATCAGCGAAAAAATCGTTTTCGGCATCGGCAGTGCTGGCATTTTTGATAAAAATAACCCTTTAGGCTACGAAGAAAGAAAAAAAATGTTGGAAAAAGTCATTAAAAAAGAAAAAATTAAGGAGAGAGTTTTGAAAATCGTTCCGCTTGAAGATTTTTTTGATGATCAAGAATGGTTGGCCAACGTTAAGAAACAAGTAGGCGAATTTGATCTAGTGGTTGGCAATAATGATTGGACAAATAAGATTATGAGAGAAGCAGAATATCAAGTTAAGCAATTTCCATATTACGGACGTAGTATTTATGAAGGGTGGAGGATTAGGAAGTTGATTAAAACAGGAAAAAAATGGCAAGAGAGAGTTCCGGATTACATTGTTAAATTGTTAAATGGTCAAATTGTTAATGGAAAACGATTTAACCATATAGTTCTTGGTGGCACCTTCGATCACTTTCATAAGGGTCACAAAGCGTTCATAGACAAAGCTTTAGAAACTGGGAGAAAAATAACAATAGGGTTGACGACCGAGGAACTCTACAAAAATAAATTCTTTAAACAATCGATTCAATCATATAAAGAAAGAGAAAAAAACCTCAAAAAATATCTACCCTACGATCGTGATATAGATATCGTTCCTTTTTCCGAGTTTACAGGCGGAGCGGATAAGGGAAAAGATATTGAAGCAATTATTGTTTCCAGATTAACTTATCCTAATGCGTTAAAAATAAACAAGCTTAGAGAGAAAAACAATCTTAAGCCGTTAAGAATAGTTATTGTCAATGACATTTTGGCAGACGATGGAAGGTTAATCAGTTCGGAAAGAATTAGGGCGGGAGAGATAGATAGAGATGGTAGGTGTTATGAGTTAAGTGCTAAGTTGAGAGAAAAAAAGAAATTAGTTATGCCGGAAAACTTGCGGGAAGAGTTAAGAAAGCCACTGGGTCGTGTTTTCAAGAGTACTAAAGAGCTACTACAATGTTTTAAAACATTGAAGTGGACAATGGTTGTGGCTGTTGGCGATATTATTGTTGATGCCTTGATGAAAAACGGGATCGGGCCGGAGGTGAAGATTATAGATTTTAAAACAAGACGAAAACAGAATGATCTAAATCGTTACCACCTTGTGACGGCCGCACAAGAGTTGTATATTAATAAACCAGGAACCATTAATCTTAAGACAGCCGAGAAGTTAAAGGAATTAATTCATCAACAGCTTGGCCACCCTAAGGGTGTCCAGCCTCAATCTTGGTTGGTGATCGATGGTGAGGAGGATTTGTTGGCGCTTCCGGCGATTCTTTTTTCGCCTTTGGGAAGCTTGGTTTTTTACGGCCACTGGCAGTTGGGAGTGATTGGAGTTGAGGTAACAGAGGAAATGAAGGAAAAAGCTTCCCAAATAGTCAAAAAATTTAGATAATTTTTTGATAGAATGAGTTTTATGAATAAATACATCCCAAAAGAGTTTGAGAAAAAGTGGGTGAAGGAGTGGAAAAACAAGAAATTAAATGTTTTCGATCCGGACTCAAAGAAAAAGAAATACTATGTTTTGGTCGAGTGGCCTTATACTTCAGGCGACTTACACATCGGCCACTGGTTTACCTTTACCATCCCTGATGTTTTATCTCGGTATAAAAGAATGAATGACTGGAATGTTTTTTTCCCAATGGGTTATGATGCTTTTGGACTGCCGGCGGAAAATGCCGCCATTGAACACAAAGTCCATCCTCAAGACTGGACGATGAAAAATATAGCGACGATGACTAAACAGTTCCAACAGATGGGGACAATGATCGACTGGGACTGGATGACGATTGCCTGTGTTCCCGAATACTATCGCTGGAATCAGTGGATATTTTTGAAAATGTATGAGCAAAGTTTAGCTTTTAGAGGCAAAGCTTTATCCAACTGGTGTCCTAGCTGTCAGACAGTATTAGCTAATGAAAATATTGAAAACGGTAAATGCTGGCGATGTGGTAGTCAGGTGATCCAAAAAGAAGTCGAGCAGTGGTTTTTGAAGATCACCGAATATGCGGAAAGGTTGATTTGGCCTGATAAACCAAAAGCTAGCCCTGAGCGAAGTCGAAGGGTCGACTGGCCGATTTCTGTTCGAGTCGGCCAGAATAACTGGATAGGTAAATCAGAAGGATTAATTATTAATTTTGGTGGGATTGAAGTTTTTACTACCAGGCCAGAGACTATTGACGGCGCCAGTTTCCTAGTTTTATCTCCAGAACATCCTTTTGTGATAAAAATGACAACGAAAGATAATTTAAATAAAGTCAAAAAATATTTTAATCAATCAACCCAAAAAACCGAGATGGAAAGAAAGGAGAATAAAGATAAAACCGGCGTTTTTACCGGAAGTTATGTTAAAAATCCAGTTACCGGCAAAAAAATACCGGTCTGGGTAGCTGACTACGTTCTTTTTGGTTATGGAACAGGAGCAATTATGGCGGTTCCAGCTGAGGACGAAAGAGATCGTGAATTTGCTACCAAACATAGTTTACCGATAATTAAAACCAGTTTAAAAGCAAAACCTAATGGCAAAAAAAGATCCATCTATCATCTGCGGGACTGGTCGATTTCCAGACAGCGTTATTGGGGGACACCGGTGCCGATGATTCATTGTCCGACTGACGGAATCGTACCAGTTCCCTATAAGGATTTACCGGTAGAATTACCTTATGAAGTTGATTTTACTCCTCATGGTAAGCCTCCTTTGGCGACCAATGAGAAATGGCTGAATGTCAAATGTCCAAACTGTGGAAAACCTGCTAAAAGAGATGCTGAAACTCTGGATACCTTTTTTGACTCTTCCTGGTATTTTCTAAGATATGTCAACCCGAAGTACGACAGAAAACCATTTGATGAAGAGAAAGTTAAAAAACTAACGCCCGTTGATGTTTATTTTGGCGGATCAGAACACACTCTAGGTCATACTTTATATGCCCGATTTTTTACAAAGTTTTTTCATGACGAAAAACTTTTAAATTATGACGAATTTGCTCTACAGCGAGTTCAACATGGAGTCGTTCTGGGACCTGATGGAAACCGCATGAGTAAGTCGAAAGGCAACGTCATCAACCCTGACGACGTCGTTGACGAATACGGTTCAGACACAGTCAGGCTTTACCTTTGTTTTATGATGCCCTATGAAGGAACATCTTCTTGGTCAACCAAAACAATCGCCGGTGTTAATAGGTTTTTGACGAGAGTTTGGGAGATTTATCAAAATCAAAAATCAAAAATCAAAAATCAAAAAGAAGATGAAAAATTAGTAATAAAATTAAAAAAAACAATAAAAAAAGTCACAGAAGACATTGGTAATATAAAAATGAATACGGCCATTGCCGCCATGATGGAGTTTTTAAATGAATGGGAACGGAATCCTCAAGAATTGTCAAAAGAAAACGCGAAAAAGTTTTTACAGATCCTTTCTCCATTTGCTCCATTCTTAACCGAAGAGATCTGGCATAGTGTTTTTGGAGAAAAAAACTCAATTCATCTATCTACATGGCCAAAAGTAGAAGGAGAGATAATAGAGGAAGAAGTTACTATCCCTGTTCAGGTTAACGGTAAGCTTCGAGACACGATAAAAATTCAAAATTCAAAAGTCAAAAGTCAAAAAGAAGTTGAAAAATTGGCATTAAACAGTGAAAAAATAAAAAAATATTTAACAGGCAAACCAAAAAAAATCATCTATGTTCCGGGAAAAATTATAAATTTAATTATTTAGATATGGACAGACAAAAGTATTACGATGCCGTTAAAAGTCAGTTAGAAACCAATATTTTTTATCATTCTTTGGCGCTTGAGGCCTGCATGGGCGGATTATACGATTATTTATTAACGAATAACGGATTAACGGATAACGAACCAAAAAAAGAAGATTGGATGCTGGCGGGCTTAATCCACGACATTGATTATTCAGGAGAGTTTAAAGCTACACATCCGCAAAAGACTGTTGAGGCGTTAGCAAAATACGGTTTAGCAATTTCGGAAACCGTTCATAATATCGTTAAAGCTCATGCGCCGTCTTTAACCGGTCGTCAGCCGCAAAATAAGGCCGAATGGTCGATCTTTTGCGCTGACAGTTTAACCGGATTGATTGTTGCCACGACCCTAGTCTACCCCAGCAAAAAAATGGCAGACGTTAAATTATCTTCAGTATTAAAAAGATTTTTAAAAGAACCGAAGTTCGCTGCCGGCACCAGACGTGAAGAGGTAAAGATGTGTAGCAAGCCCGAAGGATTGAATTTACCAATAGAAAAATTTATCGAGATCTGTTTTGAGTCAATGAAAAAAATCGCTTCGGAAATTGGACTTTGATTATTTGCCTACTATGTTATCTATAATCATTCCTACCTATAACGAAGAAAAATATTTAGGCAGACTACTGCGTTTAATAAGAAATCAATTTTATCAGCCCAAAGAGATAATAGTTGCTGATAACCGTTCGACCGATAAAACAGTTTCCATTGCTAAAAAATTTGGTTGCCGAGTGATTAATGGAGGGACACCGGCCCAAGGAAGAACTGCTGGCGGAAAAGCAGCTACAGGAGATATTTTCCTTTTCTTAGACGCTGACGTTGTTTTTAAAGGGATGGATTTCTTAAAAAGAATCATTAATGATTATAAAAGCTATCAAAATACCATTGCTACAGTTTGGTTTGCTTCCCAAGAGCGGAATTTTCTTAACAAATTTGTTTGTTGGGTGGCTAATCTCAATAAAAAAATCAACCTAATTATTATGAAAAAATGGCGGACTGTTATCGGAGACTATGGTATTTTTATCGTTTGTACCAAATCTATTTTCGATACGGTCGGATTTTTTCCTACTTTTTCAACCAATAATATTACTATGGAAGACACGCTCTTTTTTAGAGAAACGATAAAAAAAGGCGCTCAATATAGAGTGTTTCCGGAGAAAATCTATATCTCAGGAAGAAGACTGAAAAATAAAAATTTTTTTAGACTATTAGCCTGGGGGACGCTATGTTTACTGATTGTAATAGGTAGTTTTTTTAAACTAAGAGTCGGCAGAAACATCCTTAGATGGTATGAGGAGATGAGAAAAGGAAGGTAATGATAAAAAAATTGTGGTAAAATTTAAACTACCTTTATGTTTAAAAAAATCAAAGACTGGTATCATGATCTACCAGATAAGAAAAAGTACATTGAGTTTATTACCGCTTTGCTGACAGTGCCGGTTTTATTGACCGTTCTTATCAGCAATCTAAATAGTCTTAATAACAATAAAAAAAACCAACCGACTCTGACACCGATAGCCGCACCAACTGAAAAAATCGTTGTTATTACAGAAAATCCGGAACCAACCTGTACCGGTCAGGCATGCCTGACCCCTACAATCGTTCCTTCGTCAACTACGCCGGCGTGTAAAAAAGAAGTCGGTCCGGTAAAAATTACCAGCCCAAAAGAAGAAGAAATAGTGATGAACGATCCGGTCTGCGTCAATATCAATTATCCAGTAGGGGAATACTGCACTGTTGTTTGGTCTTATCGGATTAATAAAGGCGCCTGGTCTGACTACAGCGATAAATCTTTCTGTCTTTATAATCAGGACGCCGGCAAAAAAGAGCTAGATTTAAGAGTAAAAAGTTTGATCTCTGATGATGAGTTAACCTTAGTAAGAACCTTTTATTATAAAAGTAAGGAAACTCCCTCGGTTATTCCCAGTATTAGCCCCACTCCGATACCTGAGTAGTTATTTAATATGAAACCCAAATCCTCAGCTTTTATCTCCTTAAGATATAAAAACTTTTCCATTTTATGGTGGGGGCTTTTAATATCAACTATTGGTACTCAGATGCAGGTAACGGCGATTAATTGGCATATTTATCTATTAACTAAATCAACTATCAGTCTGGGACTGGTCGGTCTAGCTAATTTTTTACCGCTGATAATTTTTTCACCGTTGGCTGGGATAGCAGCTGATCTTTATAATAGAAAAAGGATAGTTTTTTTAGCTCAAGCAATGATGACTTTATGTGCTTTTTTCTTAGGTTTTTTTACCCTCACAAAGATAATCTCACCTCTTTTAATCTATCTTTTAGTTAGCTTAAATTCTGTTGCCATTGTCTTTGATTCCTCTTCCCGTCAGTCTTTATATCCTTTAATGGTGCCGAAAAAATATTTAGCTAATGCCGCCAGTTTGATAAATTTGATGTGGCGAACTTCAACGGTAGTGGGACCGAGTATTGGTGGTTTGATTCTGGCCGGTTTTGGCAAAGTTGAGATTATTTATTTTGTTAATGCGGTTTCTTTTTTGGCGATTCTCATCGCTCTTTTTTTTATCAAACCACGAAGACAAGTTTATCAGGAAAACATTAGTCTTAGTCTTAGCTCGATTAAAGAGGGATTCACCTTTGTTTTTAGACGACCGTTAATCTCTTCAACGATGGTCCTCGATTTTTTCGCCTCTTTTTTTGCCTCAGCCAACGTTCTTCTTCCGGTCTTTGCTAAAGACATTCTTAAAGTCGGAGCTCAAGGCTATGGATTTTTATGCGCTGCCTCGTCGGTCGGCGGGGTCGTCGCCGGATTGATTTTTTCTCTGTTTAGTCAGATTAAGAAACAAGGAAAGTTAATTCTTACCACTGTTTTTATCTATGGTCTAGCGACGATTGTTTTTGGTCTGTCAAAATCTTTTTATCTATCATTCTTTTGTTTGGCGGTCGCCGGATTTTGCGATGTTATAAGTACTGTTATTCGCGCCACTATCCGTCAACTTTTAACTCCGGATCAGATAAGAGGAAGAATGACAGCGGTTAACGCGATGTTTTATTTTGGCGGACCGTACTTAGGTGAGTTTGAAGCCGGATTTTTAGCCAGTTTAGTGGGTTCGCCGATCTCAGTTGTTATTGGCGGACTAGGGACAGTTATCACTACCTTGTTTATCAACCACAGAGTTCCTCAGTTGAGGAAATATGATAATCATTCACATTCACGATCGTGAGATTTGATATAATAAATATCTTGTATGGGCGTAGAAGATCCTAGAGAATCAGCCAATAGATTAAAAAGTTGTTTTGAAAAACTTCATCCTATCTTTATTTTAAGCCACTTATTTTTTTTAGCATCAGATATAGCATATCCGTTTTCAACTAAGTTTTCTGACGAGCTTTTATTTTTATCAATAAGAATGTTAGATAAAAAAACTATTATTTTCCCAACCCAATCATCATCGCGCCGGTGGAGATAAAGATGCAGTTGACAACGATTACAGAAATATTATATAATTCTATTATTATGATTCAACAACTTATTAATGACGAAAAATTTACCAACATCCAAAAAGCTCAGGCAGGATTAACCCGCTTGTTTCTTAATGCAGAAAACACCTCAAGTTTTTATCGAGTATTGAAAAATGATAAGTCGTTGGGAGTGTTGGTGCCGAATAAAATTTGGATGAGTCTAGTTGAGGATCTTGAAGCCTTATCTTCTCCCAACTACCGAAACAGAATTTCAAAAGCCCGGAGAGACAAAAAAACCTACCCTTTTTCTTATGTAAAAAAACAGTTAGGTTTATAACGATATGTTTACCTATGTTTTTAAGAGACAGGCCCTAAAAGATTTCCAGAAACTACCCAAAGATATTCAAAAGAGAATTATCAAAAAACTTGATTTTTTTATTTCTTCGGATAATCCTCTTTCCTTTGCCGAGAGTCTAGTTAACTTTGAAATCGGGGAGTACCGCTTCCGGATAGGTGACTACAGGGTAATCTTTGATGTAGAAGATGAAAAAATAATAATATTAACTCTAGGTCATAGAAGAGAAATTTATAAATAATTTTTTAGATAAAATTATTTTCCCAACCCAATCATCACCACTCCAGCAGACATTAACAGAGCGCCGATTAATCAGGACATATGAGAATTATATAACAAAACATATCCTTCTTATGTTAAAATTAATTTTTGCTGGGCCCGTAGCTCAACTGGCAGAGCAGCAGCCTTTTAAGCTGTTGGTTTCGAGTTCGAGTCTCGACGGGCTCACATTTGTCAATGAAAAATTTCTTCACTAAAGAAATTAGCCGGTTCCGTGAGCCTCTCGATGAAAGCCCAAAAGCTTTTGATTTCCTATTTTTTTGTCGGCCTGGCAGGGCCTTTGGTCGGTACTTTTGTCAACGCTTACATCTTCAAAAATCAGGGCAATCTGGGAATTTTCGTAATTTATTATCTGGGTTTTTTTCTAGGGATTCCTTTTACTTTTGTTATTAACGGTTGGTTACTTCGTAGAGTAAAGATTACTTATCTTTACTTTTTCGGAACAATCATGTTGGCTGTAGGTCCTTTACTTTTGGTTTTTTATGCCAATTTTAGTTTTATTGGTTATTTTATCTACGGATTAATATTGGGTGTCGGTGTCGGTTTTCATTGGGGAAATCGTAACTATTTTAATCAGATTGAAACAGTCGATCACGAAAGAAGTTATTATTTTTCCGTTACCTATGCTTCCGATACGGTGACTGCGATTTTAGTATCTTTTTTGGCGGGCTGGTTAATTGTCTTTGGACTAGATTACAAGGTCTTAATGGTGGTTGCTTTTGTTTTTCTTTTTATTTCCGCTTCGTTAATCATTGCTTTCCCTTATTCCAAGCAGCCGGATACGAAAAAATTATTTGTGGAAAATCCTTCTAATGGATGGATTGGGATTAGGGCTTTGCAATTGGGCATTGGTATCGGGGAGGGGATCACTTTTTTCTTTGCCAGTTTGATTATTTTATCTAAACTTGGCAATGAAGGTATTTTGGGGACCTTGAGCGCTTTGACATCTTTGATTGCTGCGATTTCGCTGTATATCTACGGAAGAAAGTCCAAGACCAGTCACCAAAAACCGGTTTATGTCTATAGTTTAATATTTGGTTTTTCTGTTTCTTTATTGTATGCGCTATTTTTTAATAAACTACTAATCATATCTTACGTTTTATTGATGGGTTCAATCGGTTGCTTTTTTTGGCTGGCGGTCAATCCGCTCTCGATGGATGCTTTGGATCGAGAATTAAAAGAAGGAAAAGACGAAAGATATGCCTATATTCTTGATGCAGAAATATTTTTAAACATTGGCCGCAGTCTATCGATCCTGATAAGTTTGTTATTATTTTTTTGGATGGGAACAGATTTTTCCCTTCGTTTTTCTCCAGTGATTTTATATGGTTTTCAGCTTTTAATTTTTTTAAAATTCGAGCGTTTTTTATAAAGATTTTCCCTAAAACCTCCTTCTTTAATAAATTTTTCTTGAAGAGCTCTTATAAGTCGATCAAGAAGATAGCCTTGTTTAAAACAAAGGGTGATCATTAGGTTGGCAAAAGCCTCAGGATCAGTCAAATAGGACTTATAAGACTCATGAGACTTATAAGACCGATTGGTGTTAACCCTCATCCTCCGGACAGCAATTACTCGAGAGTCGTTTTTTTGCCAAATGTTTAGCCCTTTTTGTCTTAAAAAATCCCGGTAATCTTCCAAAAGTTCTCCGTAACTGGCACGGGCCACTCCGGTTAATTTCAAATTACTTTCGACACTATTTTCAAGCGATCCTTCAACTATGTTTTGTTTACCGCTTCTTGACGCCTGGATCATCTGATCAAAAGTCCGCGATTTTTTATCTATGAATCGCTTACAAAAAATAGCAGTGAGATCCGATATGTCAATAGCTAACCAATAGACGATTAAGCTTTCGTATCCGCCTTTCAAATAAGAGTTATTAGACAAATTAGTCATATAAGTCTAATTAGACTCATAAGTCTCATTGGTTGTCAAGGGACTATAGTCTACAAACCAGAATTTTAGATTGTTATGACAACTTATTTCTCTCCATATATCACAAAGATTCTGTTATGGTAAAATGAAAACATGATCCCTCAATTATTTACTCTTAAAAACGGCTTACGAATAGTTTTTGTTGACACCAAAGCTTTCCCAACGATGACCATGCTTCTTTTAGTCGGCGCTGGCAGCCGTTATGAAAATGAGAAAAACAACGGGGTGGCTCATTTTTTTGAGCACATGGCATTTAAAGGCAGCAAAAAATATCCGAACTCTTTTGTTATTTCTTCAACGATTGAAGGACTGGGAGGAATTTTTAATGCTTTTACCTCAAAAGATCATACTGGTTATTGGATAAAATCAACGAACGAACATTTTGAAACAGCGATTGATGTTATCTCTGACATGATCCAGAATCCGCTTCTTTCACCTGAAGAAATTGAAAGGGAAAAAGGAGTAATTGCTGAGGAAATTAATCTTTATGAAGACACGCCGATGAAAAAAGTCGGAGAACTGTTTGAAGGCTTGCTTTATCAAGGTAATCCTTTGGGTTTTGACATTGCCGGAAAAAAAGAAACTGTTCAGTTGTTTAATCAATTGACATTTACTGAATATATTAAAAATCTTTATCATCCGGAAAATGCGGTGTTGGTAGTGGCGGGCGGATTAAATCAAATTAAAAATGAAAAATTAAAAATGAAAAATTACAATTCAAAATTAAAAATTATTGAAAACAAATTTAAAGCTTGGGATAATGCCGAACGTTCAAGATTTATACCTATTAAAGAGAGCCAAACAAAGCCTCAGATGTTAATTAAATATAAAAAAACCGAACAGGCGCATTTCTGTCTAGGTTTTAGAGCGTTTTCTTTTAACAACCCGAGAAAATATACTCTGCATGTACTTTCAGCGATTCTAGGAGGTGGGATGTCCAGTCGGTTGTTTATTCAAGTTCGCGAGAGGCGGGGACTGTGCTATTATATTTCCACCGGAACAGAACTTTATTCAGACTGTGGCAATATTGTTACTCAAGCTGGAGTGGTTAAAGAAGTTGACAAAATCAAAGAGGCGATAGAAGCCATCTTAAACGAACACAAAAAAATAATTAAAGGAGAAATAACCAGAGATGAATTAAAACGAGCTAAAGAATTAATTAAAGGAAGACTGATGCTTTCCTTGGAGGACTCGGCAACCGTGGCGACATTTTTTGGAACAAAAAAACTTTTACAAGATAAGATAGAAACAGCTGAAGAAGTGATTAAAAAAATTGAAGCGGTGACAGCTGAGGAAATCACCCAGCTGGCAAAAAAGATCTTTATTCCAAAAAATCTTAATCTCGCCTTAATCGGGCCATTTGGAAATCCAAACGTTTTTAATAATGTTTTTAGTATTTAATGTTAAATATCATTATTATTTTTATTCTCGGCACAGCAGTTGGCTCCTTTTTAAATGTCTTAATTGATCGGTTGCCTAAAGGAGAAAAAATCACTGGACGGAGTCATTGTGATTATTGTAAAAGAAAACTTCGTTGGTATGATCTGATTCCGGTTGCGTCGTTTTTTATTTTAAAGAGAAAGTGTCGATATTGTAAGAAAAAGTTATCATTACAGTATCCAGTAATAGAAATGTTAACTGGAGCCATATTTCTATTAATTTTCAATTTTCAAACAATCAGTTTATTAGCTATTGTTTGCTGTTTAATCGTCATCTTCTTCTCCGACCTCAAATATCATCTGATTTCCGATTATATTTTATTAGCCTTATTTGTTTTCTCTTTTTTTTACCACTTAACAACAAATTTCAACTTATCTCAACTTATTTCAATTTATTTCTTATCTGGAATTATTGTTGCTTTACCAATCTTTCTTATCTATTTTTTTTCTCGCGAACGAGCAATGGGATTAGGAGATGTTTATCTAACGGCGATTATTAGTTTTCTACTTGGTTGGCAGATGGGTTTTTTGGCCTTATACATTGCTTTTGTTACCGGAGCGATTGTTGGTTTAATATTGATTGTATTGCATAGGAAAAAAATTAAAAGTAGAATTGCCTTCGGACCATTTGTTGTTATTGGGACTATAATAATGTTGTTTTGGGGAGAGAGAATATTTGAAATAATAAAAAAAATATATGGATTTTAAAATTATAGGTATTGTTGGCCAGATCGCTAGTGGCAAAGGAATATTAGTTAAGTACTTAACTGAAAAGCTTGGTTTTATTCCTTTTTCCTTATCTTTAGTGGTTCATGATGAACTCAAGAAAAGAGGTATTAAACAATTTACTCGTCAAGCGCTTCAGGACATAGGAGATAATTTGCGACTTCAATATGGAGATGATGTTTTAGCCCGACGAACAATAAAAAAAATTAAAAATGAAAAATTAAAAATGAAAAATTATGTCATTGAAGGAATAAGAAATCCAGCAGAAGTTGAATTCCTAAAAAAACTACCGAGCTTTATTTTAATCGGCGTGAAAGCCAAACGAGAGTTTCGATTTCAAAGACTGTTGGCGCGCGCCAAACCCTGGGACCCGAAAACTTATGCCGATTTTCTCAAAATTGACAGACGTGATCTTGGCGTTGGTCAGCAAAAATCCGGTCAGCAAGTCGGGAAATGTTTAGCTTACTGTGATTATGTCTTGACAAATAATAAAGATAAAAGAGATTTTGAGAACAAGGTAAAAGAGCTAGTCACCCTTAAGGTGTCCAGCCTCGGAAATTTTATAGAGAAACCAGTTTTCTTCAGAATTAAGCCTTAAGTATAGGCCCAATTGCTTAACAGTAAATCTGAATTTCGGTTTTTTGTTTTGCAAATATTTTTTAATTTTTTGAAAGGCTCCTTCAACGATATCTTTGTAAGCCAAGGTAATATGAAAATGAAAAGTTTTTCCTTCAAATTCACTCGGTTTAACTGAAAATTTTTCCTTTAAATCACGAAGAACTTTTAAATGAAAATTGGTGAGAGCTTGATTTTTAGTAACGTCAACAAAAAAAACTTGGGTAGGGAATAAATTAATACCATTAATTTCGATTTTAAATGGCCTAGTAGTTTTAGCTATTTCGTCAAAATATTTTTCCACTGTTTTTATATTTTTGACATTAAAGGCATATTTAAGAGTGATGTGCGGTTCGATTTTGAGAGTCTCTTTAGCGCCAGAAAGCTTGCAGATATCTGTTTGAAGTCGACGAACGTAATTATATAAATCAGAATTTAATAGTATGACAAAAGCAGCCTCCATTTAATAATTCTATCAAACTCGATTCAATAATGTGATAGTTCGATAAAATTTAAGCTTCATAATAATCCAAAATTCCTCTTTTGTAGGTTATAGTCTATAGACATTTTTCAGTTTTCAATTTACACTTCGAGTGAAGCGACTGAAAGGAGCGAAATCGAGAAGTATTTATGAGTAAATGGCATTGGTATATTTACATAATCGAATGTTTAGATAGTACTTATTACACCGGTTGTACCTGGAATATTCCAGATAGAATGGATCAACATATTTCTCGACTAGGCTCGAAATATACAAGAAAACATGGTTTTAAAAAACTGGTTTATTTTGAAGAACACGATGATTTAAATGAAGCAAGAAAAAGAGAAAAACAGATAAAAGATTGGAATCAAAGAAAAAAGAAAAAACTTATAAGTGGAGAATGGAAAAAATATTAAACAGTTCTCGACGAGCTCGAACTGTAAGGTTATCGAAAACTTTTTAATTAATAACTTATTGAAAACTAAAAACTAAAAAATGAAAATTTACAGATTTGTTACACTTAACTAATGCAGTTTAATAATGTTTTAAGATACACCCTTCTTTTTCTATTTGCAGTTCAGCAGCTTTATTGGTTAATCGGATATTTTAAGGCGGAAAAATTAAAGCCGAGAACGAAAAAAGACACGTTAGTTAATATTATTGAAAGGACTTTAACTAAAGCAGTATATTTTGTCATATTTATCCAACTGTTAGGTGTAAATATTCTTCAATTTTCCAATAATAATTTTTTGGCAGTAGCAGGTTTTATCCTATCAATTATTGGCATAATTATCTTAATTTCCGCCAGAAAAGAAATCGCTGCTAACTGGACTTGTTCTGATAATTATCAGATCAAGAAAAATCATTCATTGGTTACTTCAGGGATATATCGATACATCCGTCACCCGATCTATCTTGGGATTGGGATAAGTTTTCTCGGAGTTGAGCTTTTAGTACAAAGTTATTTGATATTTTTCGCTCCCTTAGGAACCTTGATGATTTTTTACTGGGCAAAAAGAGAAGAGGCATTACTTACAAAACATTTTAAAGAGAGCTATTTAAAATATAAAAGAAAAACCAAAATGTTTCTGCCTTTTATTATTTAATTTACTCCTTTGTACAAGCAGAAGCTTTCATTTCATACCATGTGACATTTTTGTTTGAACAAGCTTGGCAGACTGTACAGTAACTTTTTCCGTCCGATCCGCAGATATAGGGAGGGTTTTCAATACATTCCATGGTACAAACTTCCGGCCTCGGGTCTTTGCAATCGATTTTGGTTTGATTTTGTTCTTCGGGTGGAGGACAGGGTTGGCAGACAACGTTCCGGCAAGTTTCAGGAAGGAAGCTAGAATAGTCCTTTCCTTCTTCATAGATTACCCAACCATTGGTGCCAATTATTGAAGGAGAAACTTTGGTTGGACAAGAACAACAGGTATTAGTCTGAATACCTAGGACTTCATTTTTGGCAATTGGTGTTGGTGTGGGTTGAACCGGAACTTGTAGTTGTGATATCTCACTGGAAAGTTTTTGGATTTGGAAATAGAATAGACCTGCAATTGCCACGGTAATTATCAAAAGAAATGACATTATCAAAACCAACGGTTTTTTTATTTGTGGTGTAGGCGGTTCCATAAATTTATCGTTTAAACATTTTTTAAATACATGAACTTTTCATCAGCTCTTTCGTAGGAAAATAATTCTTCAAGAGTAAACCAAACCTTGATTTCTTTTTCGCCGTCTTCAACCGTATCTGAGGCGTGAATGAGATTTCGAAGCGGCCGGTTTTGTTCGTTAGCCAAGTCAATTGTGTCATGGGAAAAGTCGCCTCTAATTGTTCCTGGAGCGGCTAGGACAGGAATCGTGTTTCCAGAAAGTTTACGACAGATTTCAATACAATCATATGATTCCAGAGCCATAATTAAGACAGGGGATTCCTGAAAGTATTTTATCAGCCATTTTTTCACCGTTCGTCCGATTTGAATCGCATTATCAGTTTTGAAGACTTTTTTCGCGTCTAGACCTTTTTTTGCATAATTAGTTAACGTCCGTTCTCCGACCTTTTTAAACCAACCATCAGTTTCTGGGTAGTGGACGATGATCTTTTCTTTTGTTACCCACTCGAATTTGAGGCCGATGATTTTCAGGCCAACAGTTTCAAAGCGAGTGATAATTTTGCCAATTATTCCTCTCTGGACTCCGTCGGGTTTGATGATTAGCAGAGCTCTTTGTTTTTGCATAATAAATTATTTCTCGACTCGCTTCGCTCGCTCGAAAAATATTATAGTTCGAGCGAAGTCGAGAACTATCTCAAATATAATTCGTCTATCTCCCTCTCATAATTTTTAAATTCCGTGTTTTTAAACCAATATTTTATTTCTCTTTCCGCCTCCTCAACGTCTCCAGAAGCATGGACAAAGGTTTTTATCACTCGGTCAAGACTTGAAGATAGAGTCGAAGAGTCGAATGAATAATCACTATGTAGTGTGCCGGTTTGAGCCAGTAAAGGGATAGTATGACCCCTTAGTTTTCTGGCGATTTGGATCGCGTCCGGCCCTTGCCAGACCATGACAACAATCGGTCCCTCCATCCAGTATTTAATCAGCCGGTCATAAACGAATTGGCCAAGTTTGTTTGGGTCATTGGTTCCCATTTTTTCCTTGACATCAACGCCTGACTGTTTAAAAGAAGAGAGAGTTTTCTCGCCCATTTCCTTAATCCATTCAGGCGTCCCTGGATAGTGATTCTTAATGACGTCCTTAGATGGTTTTAGCATCTTCGTTGCCATCAATTTGAGGCCGACGTTTTCAAAAGTATCTATGATTACACCCACTAAACCACGTTTGACAGCGTCAGGCTTAATTATAATTAAAGTTCGTTCCATTTATGTTTTTAAACTTGTTAACTTATTATAGATGTCTTTCGTCACTTCATCAACAGATTTATTTCCATTAATATTTATCCATTTTGTCCAAACCTGTTTTTCCACCAAAATTTGGTACTGTTTATACGTCTTTCTAATGAATTCAAAGTCCTTTTCCCTTCGATTTTTTTCCTTGTCCTCGCCGAATTTGCGTTTGATGGCAGTTTCCGGATTAACATCAAGGTAAAAGACTAAATCTGGTTTTTCTATCTGAAAATCATTGGCAAATTGGAGAGCTTTTTTTAGGTCAACACCTTCTAAAGTTTGGTAACACAAGGCGGTGGTGAAGTAACGGTCAGCAATGACGATTCCTGACTTTCTTTTTTCCGCTATCAACCCTTTATCCATAAGGAACTGGAGCGAGTAGAGAAGAAACTGTTGTTCAGCGGAAAGATTTTTGTTTTGGTAAAGAAAGTCTTTAATCAGTTTGCCGACATTTCTGTCGTAGTCGGGATATTTGATTAACGTAGGGGTTTGATTAATCAAACCCCTACACATTTTTACCAGATTTTTCCCCTGGGTTTCGCAACCAGCGCCGTCAATGCCTTCGATGACAATGAACATGAAATCATTATAACAAATCTGATAAAATATAGTAGTTAGTCCTCGTAGCTTAACTGGAAAAAGCAGGCCCGTCCTAAGGGCAAGACTGGCTGTTCGACTCAGCCCGAGGACACAAACCAAGTAAAAAGTTAAAAACCTGCCTGCCGGCAGGTAGGTAGAAAGCTAAAAGTGAAGAACGCAACAAAACTCAAGAAATCCCGTTTAATTCGTCATCATATTGGTAGACATATACATAAAATCGCATCGAGTGAATATCTTCGTATTTTAGTTCTTCGTACAATTGGCAACTTTTTACTATTTTCCTGTCTGTTTATGATCGGAAAAACCTTTTATCAGCCCGTTCGTGAAGAAATTAGATATTTTATTGACACAAAAATCCAAAAGAAGTATTTTGTTGCTGACGTTAGTAATATTGGGAAAATTATTACTACAGAGCCTCAAAGTCAGAAAGGTTTACTGGCGAAAGTTTTTAATATAAAATCAACTGAAGTCTTAATACCGGAAGATCCTAACTTTTCGATTATAATTCCTAAAATCGGCGCCAATGCGAAAATCATTCCTAATGTTGATTCAGCTGATAGTAAAGTTTACCTTGAGGTATTAAAACATGGAGTGGCTCAGGCTTTAGGGACGGCTTTTCCCGGCGAAGGCGGCCATATCTTTCTTTTTGCCCATTCAACCGACTATTTCTGGAATGTCGGTACTTACAATGCGGTTTTTTACCTGCTAAATAAGTTAGAAACTGGAAATGAAGTGGATCTTTTTTTCCAAGGCCAAAGATATGTTTACCGCGTGATTGGCAAAGAGGTAGTTGATCCGTCTCAGGTGCAGTATCTTACCCGAAAGACTAATCGGGAGTTTATAACACTTCAGACGTGCTGGCCGCTTGGTACGACCTTAAAAAGATTATTGGTTTTTGCAGTTAGGGTTGTTGAATAAAGTAAGGAACTTCTTTAATAAGGATTACCACGGATTTTGAATAACGGATTTACACGAAACGGATTACACAGATATCCGTGAAAATCTATTTAACCAAATCCGTGTAAATCTTGCCTTATCTTATTCCAACAAGATACAGATCTGGCCATTGGTTGGCGTCAGGATTAAGATTGGCCAAGATAATCAACTTGCCATCAGAGGTAATATAGAAAAAATCACTTTCATAAGGTCCTGAATAGAAGGTTTGCTGATTGGTTCCGTCATAATCAACCACGCTAATTTTTTTACCTTCATTTATTAAAAGATGTTTAGAATCGAAATACCACTGAATTAATTGATAATTGAAAATTGGTAATTGATAATTTTTATCTTCTTTTTTATCATAGACGTAAAGACTGTTTTTTTTAAGGACTCGTGTTTCCAGAGATTGATTGCTACCCATAAAAGGCGGGTCAAGGATAATCGGCAGCGTAAGATTGGTTTTTACCTGATAAAGAAGCTTGGTTTCCGAAGGAGAAAAAGCAATGAGATTAAACGATTCTGAAGCAATCTTAACTATATCTTTAGGATAGGTTTCCAGAATTTTCATCTTAATTAGTTTTTTTTCTTTTTCCCAGGCAGTGATAAGGCTATCTTTTGACAGGCTGACATCAAAGGGGAAAGTGTTTTCTTCTTCCAAAGACAGAAGAAAAGCCTGAGACGATGTTTGATTATTAAACTCAATTATTGCCTGTTTATAGTCAGGCGAAAAAATAACCTGGGTAGAGGAAAAATCATACTTCTCTGCCAAATTTTTTTCCAAAAGGATTGGTTTTAAAGCCGGAAAAAAAGAAAAGGTTCTTTTACCAGCCTCAAAAAGGTAAAGACCGTTTTTCTTATCTAAATCTTCTAAGTCTGGCTTTTGGACAAAAACAAGAATCTTTTCCGTATCATCAATTGGGATGGCTTTGACTAAGCCACTATTCGTCAAAGGAGAAAGCGAGGGATTGAGAGGAAAAAGGACCGCTTCCAAGCTGACGACCAACTCACCCTTAAGAACAATCTTTTTTGACCAACTAGTGTAGCCGTCTTTTTTTATTTCCACCTGATAGTGATTAGGGGATAGAGTAAGATTAAGGTCAGTGACGCCTTTAAGCTTTCCATCAAGATAAACTTGAGCGGTTTTTGGATAAGAAGTTAAAGAAAGAATGCCAGTTGAGGAAAGAGTTTTTTTCCCCAGATCAAGACGATATCCACGAGTGTAAGAGATAATCCACAGTAAGATCGCAAAAAATGAAATAAAAAATAAAATTTTGAAAAGAAATTTCATAGTAAAAACAGTATAACAATATAGCTATTGTGTATTATACAATATATAATTATGTTCTTTCGGAAAAAGATTGGCATTGATCTAGGTACAGTTAATACTCTTGTTTATGTTGCCGGTGAAGGGATTGTTTTGAATGAGCCAACTGTCGTTGCCTATTCGCTTGAAGATCGACAAATCTTAGCGGTTGGTGAAGATGCTCGCGAGATGCTTGGTCGGACGCCAGGATCGATTGTTGCTACGCGGCCAATGAAAGAAGGAGTAATTGCCGATTACAAGACGACTTCGGCCATGATCACTTATTTTTTAAAAAAATCCTTAAAAGGAACAGTACTTTGGCCAGAAATAATGATCTCAATTCCTGGTGGAGCCTCGCAGGTAGAAAAACGAGCAGTGGTGGCCGCCTGCAAGCAGGCTGGCGCAAGCAATGTTTATCTAATAGAAGAGCCTTTAGCGGCAGCCATTGGAGCAAAAATACCTATTTCTCAAGCATCTGGTAATATGATTGTTAATTTAGGCGGTGGAACCAGTGAGATGGCCATAATTTCTTTAGGTCAGTTAGTTGTTAGTAAGACGGTAAGAGTAGCAGGAACTAAGCTAGATGAAGCGGTAATCAACTATTTTCGCAAGAAGCTGAACTTGATTATTGGTGAGCGAACCGCTGAAGATGTTAAGATGAAGATCGGCAATGCGTTTTTAGAGACCACTCCGGCAACGACTACGATTAGAAAGGTTGAAGTTAAAGGAAGAGACTTTCAGACCGGTCTGCCTAAGATATTTGAAGCCGATGAAAAAATGGTTAATGAAGCGATTATAAAACCATTAAAATCAATTTTAGAAGGTGTAAAAGAGATGTTATCAGAAACTCCTCCGGAACTGGCGGCTGACATTGTTGATAAAGGAATTGTTCTTTCCGGAGGAACCGCTTTATTAGCAAACATTGATCGCTATGTAACTTATTACACAGGAGTTTCTTCTTTTGTGGTTGACGATCCTTTATTTTGTGTTATTCGCGGAGTGGGAATGGCAATTGAAAATTTAGATAGTTTTAAAGAAGCTATCCGATAGTAATTAAAGCAAATTCAAAAGTCAAAATTCAAAAGTCAAAATTACAATTAAAAATTCAAAAGTAATATAATATAGTATTATTTATTATAATTAAACTAATTTGAACACAAAATTACTATTTAGTTTATTATAATAGTAAAATATCAAAAAAAATTTTTTGAACAAAAACAACTTTTAACTTTTAACTTTTAACTTTTAACTTTTCCTATAGTATTTATGTCAACAATTAAGGAAAATAAAATATTAGGAATAACGATTACTGTACAATCTAAAGATACAGTCCTAGAGAAAATTAAAAAATACATAGATAGACCGGTTGGTTTCTTTCATATTGTTTCTCTTAACCCGGAAAATATGATTATTGCTCAAGAAAGCAGTCAGTTCAAAAAGGTGATTGAGACAGCCCAAATCAAAATTATCGATGGCATCGGGATTGTCCTGGCAGGCCGTTTGTTTAATTTAAACTTGGAAAGACTAACTGGGGTTGATCTTATAAAAAATTTAGTAAATTTGGCTTCTAATATGCGCTTAAGAGTACTGTTGATTGGAGGTAGACCAAATTTAGCAGAATCATTAGCCAACTGCTACCGGGTGGAATTTTCTCAGGCTAAGTTCAAAGGCGTCTATGGGATAAAGGATATTAAAAAACCAACCGAAAAGGAGGAGGGGAGAATCCTTTCTATAGTTACCGCTTATAAGCCCCATTTGGTTTTTGTTGCTTTTGGTTCGCCGGATCAAGAACTATGGTTAGCACGTCATAAAAAGGAGTTTTCCGGAATCGTGGCTATGGGAGTCGGCGGAGCCTTTGATTATCTATCTGGGAAGATCGTTCGCGCTCCGGAATTTATCAGAAAAATCGGGTGCGAATGGTTATATCGTTTACTCAAACAACCATGGCGATGGAAAAGACAGTTAAGGCTAATTAAGTTTATTAAACTGGTAATAGAAGAAAAATGGAAAAAGAGGTAGTTCGAGTAATTAAATACTTTCATTTCTTCAACTATTCTCCCAACTTTACCGAAGTTTATACCTTTTTATCGAAAAAAACCTCAAAAAAAGCCCTTAAAATGGCGATTTTAAAATTAGAGCGACAGAAAAAGATAAAAAGAATTAAAAATTGTTCCAGATATACTCTACCGGAGTATACTATTACAAGTCAAAAGTCAAAATTCAAAAGTCAAAATTACAATTCAAAAGTAAAAAGTAACAATACAACAATAGAACAATATAACAATTTTATTAAAGAACAACAAATCTCTAAAGCCAAACTTAATTCCTTAAAATTTAAACTTTACCTTAAGTTGCTTACTCTTTTTCCCCAAATAAAACTAATCGGTCTTTCTGGGTCAATTGCGATGATGAATGCTTCTCATGATGACGATATTGACCTATTTATTATTACTGCTAAAAACCGGCTTTGGACAGGAAGATTTTTAGCCGTGACGATAGCATTTCTTATGGGACTAAAAAGGCAAAAAGGCCTTCAAAAAGCCCCGGACAAAGTCTGCTTAAATCTTTTCTTTAATGAAAGTAATCTAACCGTTCCCTCATACAAAAAGACCGAGTTTGTTGCCCATGAAGTACTACAGATGAAGCCGATTTTCGTTAAGGGTGACATTTATGAGAGATTTTTAAAGGCAAATCAGTGGGTAAGGGATATTTTTCCTAATTCAAGTTGGATTAATTCAAAATTCAAAATTCAAAATTCAAAATTACAATTCAAAAGTAAAAATTTTAAATTTTTAATTGTAATTTTTCATTTTTCATTTTTCATTTTTAATTTACTTATGAATGGAATAGAATTATGCCTGAAAAAGCTTCAATTAACTCTTATCAATCGTCACAAAACCTCTGAAATCATCACCAACACCCAGCTCTGGTTTCATCCGAAGGATTACTCTTCTTTCATGTAGCAGGTTCCCAGTCCGGCCGCTTCCATCTGATCCATGATAGTTTCAGCTCTTTTTAACTCAACCTTAAGGGTTTCAGCGAGCATTTTTGAGGATAATTCATCATGTTTATCCATTATTTCCAAAGCTTTGGAAAAAAGAGGATCACACTCAATTTTTCCAGTCTTAGCTTCGGATACCCTTAGGGTGTCTGAGGCTGGCCTTTCCAGACTTTTTAAACGGCTGTCAATATCGTCTAATTTTTTCAAAATCACCTTTACCGAGTCGTCCATGGTTTTATTATAACAAGTTAAACTAACATCTTTTTAGTAGCGACTTCTTTTATCTTTTCATAAATATACTTCAGAATTTTTTTAATACTTTTGTCTTTTATTTTCTTAATCTCATTAAAAGCGAAGTCAATTTCTTCACGGACGTTGTTTATGTACCATTTATCTAAGAAAGTTTTATTTTTTTCTTGGCTAAGTTTAATATCATATTTTTTAATGAGATTATCATAAAAAGATAATATTTCTTTTTCTTTAATTTTGCCAAGATTATCATTCTCGGATTTTTTTATGGGAAAATATTTATTATTAATTTCGAATATTTTTTGATTTAGCTCTTTTTCGAATGAAAAAATTTTATTATTAGCTTCAAAGTCAAAGATGCTTTTTTTTATCTTTTCTATTTCTTCTTTAAGTAATGTAAAGTCATAATCTATAAGTTTGACTTCAGTTATTAGGCTGTTGAATCGGGAAATATCAATGCCAATAGAATAGATTCCCAGTTCGTTGGCCTGGACCAAAGTCGTGCCGCTGCCGGCAAATGGATCAAGAACTATATCGCCTGGTTTAAAGAAAGTGGTTTTTTTAAAATCGTCAATATGATTATCTAAAAAATACTCAACTAGTTGAGGAATAAATTTACCTTTATAGGGGTGAAGACGGTGAACGTGTTTGGTAGTGTCACTTTCCCTAAAATTATCAAATGATAATGTCCAGTTTAGATCAGCCCCTAATTTTTCTTTCCAAGCAATTTCCCGGAAACCATTATATGATTGGTAGTAGTTTTTTAGATCGTCGATATCAACCGAAGTTGAGCCGTTATCTTTATGTTTTTTTATTTTTCCATATTGAATAAGATAAGAAATATTTGATTCGGAGACTTGTTTATTTAAATACTGCGATGCCCACTCACTAGCTTGTTTTATAGTAAGGAGTTTCATAACCAAATGATAGCAGATTTTTATTTACTTATTATTTACAAATTCTTGAAAAGTTTCTTTGTCTTGAATTAAACAGTTTACCTCGTCTATAGAAAAATAGGTTGGATCAAAAGAATCATCACCCCACCATTCACTTAACTCTTTGTATTCAGAGTGTTTTTTATCTTTCATTACTTTAATAAAATGGTCAAAACCAGGATGACCACCAACGTCTTCTGGTGGTCCGGCGTTTTCACCATTAACACAGACAGGATAAGAAGCTTTGGGATCAAGTTTTCTTTCTTCTTTTACTTTTACAGTCATTTCCCATCCATCTCCAAAATCATAATAGAACTTAAACTGAGTTAAGCCATTTTTAGCAATATCATATAAAGTATAATCTGTCCATTCTAGTAAGTTGTCTGGCGGGTCTATAGTTCGATCTCCATAATTTATTCCCCGTGCAGTAATTTCAGACAAATGACAACCATCCCAGCCCATACTAAGATATAAAACAGTAGCGACTTCGTTTAGTTTCATATTTCCTTTTATCCATAATCGTCGCCAAATTCGGGGTTTCCAATGGTTTAATGAAATTGTTAAAGAATATATAGGAGTTTTTTTCAAAATCACTTTTACTGAGTCGTCCATGGTTTTATTATTATAGCATAAAGTTTTCGGATAAATCGGAAGACAGAAAACGGAATATCAGAAATCAGAAGACCGAATTCAGATAAAAACTACTTTGAATAATTTTGCCAGACGGAACAGAGTTTATTGATTTTTTTAGCAATTCTAATGATATTTGGTATATTTTAAGATCAGAAACATCACGTATCATAATTTTAGTCTATCACAAAAAATCTGACAATCTGATTTATCCGTCATCTGATTATCAGTCTTCAGTTCTCCGATTTATCTAGTTTATTTATTCAATCTCCAGACAAAAAAAGCCAAAGCTGTGACAAAGGAAACCCCAGAATAAATACAAGTGCACCCGCCAGGTGTTCTTGAAATATGGTATAAATAAATATTGATTAAAAATTTTAAAAATAATATGGAATTTGTCCCAAATAAAAAACTTTTGGATCTGTCCGGAAAAACCGCCATTGTCACTGGCGCCGTGGGGATTGGTTATGGAATTATCAATCGTTTGGCTGAAGCAGGAGCTAATGTTTTAGTGGCCAGCCGCAATGAAGAAGAAATAAATAAAACCGTGACAGAAATGACGACTAAAGGTTATAAAGTCAAAG
>Ga0210018_1000211_pt1 | contig 27838 bp, 22 predicted proteins | sample CryGeyCG2014_010_2_FD_183967 | JGI IMG/M metagenome (GOLD analysis project Ga0210018, IMG submission 183967) | Groundwater microbial communities from aquifer - Crystal Geyser CG09_land_8/20/14_0.10 (SPAdes) (version 2) | ecosystem: Environmental > Aquatic > Deep subsurface > Groundwater | place...
CCGACAGCGAGCAGGCCTTAAAACAAGTAATCAAAACACTTAACCTTCCCGAAAAATTCACTCCTTCGTCAGCTAAATATGCTATTTCCAGCGCTAAAAACGCCCTAGTCAGCGCGGCGGATTACCCCAAATATGCCCACGGGTTTTTTCAAGAACAGGTAGCCAAAGTCTATCCGCTATATCAAAAACTGCTGGTGCAAAACCACGCGCTAGATTTTGACGACTTGCTTTTTTACATGGTGGATCTCTTGGTAGAACAACCCAAAATCCTAAAGAAATATCAAGAAAAGTATTCCCACATTTTAATAGACGAATATCAGGACACCAACCAAGCTCAATACATTTTAAGCAAGCTGTTGGCGCAAGCCCATCAAAATCTGTTTGTGGTGGGCGATGTGGCGCAGGCCATTTATTCCTGGCGGGGAGCGGATTACCGCAATCTAAACAATCTAAAAAAAGATTTTCCCAAGTTGATTACCTACGAGCTGGAGCAAAATTACCGCTCCACTGTCAGTATTATTTCCGCCGCCAAGGAAGTAATCAAAAACAACCGCCACCATCTCAAACTGAACTTGTGGACCAGCAACCCTCAAGGAGAAAAGGTAACACTCTACACGGCTGCTGACGAAAAGGATGAGGCTGGCTATATTATTAAGCAATTAGAAAAAGATAATGACTGGAACGCCGCCGTGCTATACCGCACCAACGCCCAGTCGCGGGCGCTGGAAGAAACGTTTATGCGCGCTGGTGTACCTTATCGCTTGGTAGGCGGACTAAAATTCTACGAGCGGCAGGAAATAAAAGACATTCTAGCTTACCTAACGCTACTTATTAACCCTAACGATAGCGTGGCCAAAGAAAGAATTTTGGGAATAGGCAAAAGACGGGCGGTTAAATTCGAGCAGGAATTAGCGCTAGGAAGAAATAATTTTAATGACAATAGCCCATTAGAATTGATTGACGAGGTGGTAAGAGCAGTTGATTACTTTAACTATTTGGACAAAGGCACTCCCGAAAGCCAAACAAAAATAGAAAATGTTAAGGAGCTGCGCTCCGTCGCTACCAATTTTGACAATTTGGGGGATTTTTTGGAAAATGTGGCCCTGGTGCAAGACACGCATTTCCCCAGCCAAGACGCGCCGCCAAACCACAATGAAGTCATCTTGACTACATTGCATTCCGCCAAAGGCTTGGAATTTAATCATGTTTTTATAGTGGGAATGGAAGAATCTCTTTTACCGCACAGTCGTAGTCTCAGCAATCCAGATCAATTAGAGGAAGAACGGCGCTTATGTTATGTGGGCATGACCCGAGCCAAAAAAAGGCTCCATTTAACTCACGCCTTTAAGCGGTTATATTTTGGCTCAATTCAATGCAATTTAATCTCCCGGTTCGCCAGCGAAATACCCAGAGAACTGCTCGAAGAACGGTCAGACTACCATCCAACCAACAATAGTCTCACCGAATCTAACTCCTCCAATTTGGGCAATGATGATCCAATCAGTCAAATCTTAAGCCGGGATTATTGGGGATTGGAATAAAAAAGGTTAAGCGCTTTTAAGCAACACCGCGGCGGTAAGAATATCCTCGCGTCTTTTGTTTGGCTCTAAATCCTCTTTTTGCGCTCGGCTAAGGCAATCTTCAATCAACCCTAAACGACGAGGGTCCAACATCCCTCGACAAGAGGAAATAACCGCCAAGCCATTATTAAAGAAGCCTTTAAAACTAGGCGAAGCAAATGTTTCTTTGCCAAAACTGGCGTAAACGCAACGCCATAAATCAGAAGCCGAATCTTGCAGAGCAGGTTGATAAACCATAAACCAAGTATAATCATTTTATGAAGAAACTTTTGAGTTGGTTGATGCTAGCGATTTCCCCCACCGTGCTAGGAGCGCAAAGCCAAGCTCTTCCCGAACAGACCGAAGAACCAATCCGAGAGCCGATCTTAGTTGAGACAGAATCTCGTTTTACCAATCGGCTAGAAACAGTAGTTGAGGAAATTCCCTTCGGAACAGTTTATCAAGACAATAGCGAATTGGAACTAGATACTTACAATACTTTGGTCAAAGGAGAAAGCGGACAAAAAATAAAAACCTATCAAATACTTTTGTGGGACGGCGAGGAAGTGGAATGTCTGCTGGACAAAGTGGAAATTATTGAGCCCACAGAAAAACTGGTGGCGCGAGGAACCAAAATAGTTTGGCGCGACCAATACACCCAAGATCAAGGGGTAATTAGCTATTGGCGAAAACCGCGGGTCTGGGCCACTTCTTACGATGCTAACTGTTTTGGGTGTACCGGCCGAACTTTTACCGGCACAGAAGTTAAAGTTGGAGTGTGCGCGGTAGATCCAAAAACAATTAGGCTAGGCACCACCTTCTATGTTCCCGGTTATGGTTTATGCCGAGCCGAGGATATTGGCGGAGCGATTAAAGGTAATGATGTGGATTTGGGATTTGCCGATGTAAGTCAAGGTTGGTGGAGCGCCCGGTGGGTGGATATTTATATAATGGATAATCCTTTTGTACCAGAGACTGGTAGCTAGTTGCTAGTCACTGGTAACTGGTAAAACACTACTGTAACAAAAATAAATTTAGCGCTAAATAATAAAATTCTAATATTTAAATTCTAAATTCTAAACAAATCCAAATGTTCAAAATACAAATATCAAAACGTTAAAACCCTTCTTGTTTTGGATTTAATAAATTTGAATTTTGATATTGTTTAGTATTTAGGATTTAGTGCTTAGAATTTGTTAGCATCTAAATTATGGAAAACCAAAAATACCAACCAAAAAAGCGCTTGGGACAAAACTTTTTAAGAAGCAGCGCGGCGCTGGAAAAACTGGTGGGCTCAGCCATGATTGGCGATAAAGACATAATACTGGAACCAGGTGCCGGATTAGGAACGGTCACAAAAGAATTGGCTAAAAAGGCAAAATTAGTATACGCGATAGAATTTGATGTTGACCTACTGGCGCAATTACAGCAAACAGTTCCCGTCAATGTTGAGGTTTTAAACAAGGATGTGCTCAAATTGAACTGGGATGATCTGTCACCAGCTCCCACCATAGTAGCCGGATCAATCCCCTACCAAATCACCTCGCCGCTGATCCACCTAATTCTTTACTACCTTGCCAGACACCCTCACACTATAAAAAGAACGGCGCTGATAATTCAAAAGGAAGTAGCGCTCAAACTATGCGCTATGCCACCCAAAGCCACCTATTTATCTAATTTAGTTAGACTTTTCGGCGAGCCAAAAATTGTAAAGACAATTCCGCCCGGCTCTTTTTTCCCCGCCCCCAAAGTAAACTCCGCCATTTGGTCATTGGAAATTGCCGAAAAAACACCAAACGAAAAAGAATTGCGGGAATGGGAAACCTTGTTACATAAAGGTTTTTCCCATCCCCGCCAGATGATAAACAAGGTTTTTGATTCCGGATGGCTCAAGAAAATCGGCGTTAGCCCTCAAGCCAGAGCGGGAGAATTGTTAATAAAGGATTGGCAGCTAATTTACCTCAACGCCTGTGATATATTCCAACAATAAAAACCGTAAAGTGCCATCAAGTAATTCCAGATAAACATAACCTTCAGAACGGATAATCTTCAATCTTTCCGGTGGAAAAATATGTATTGAAGTTGAAAACGACGGATACTTAGTTAGCAGAACTATAGACTTACGACCACCATTGCCGCTCGTTGCTTCTTCCATAGCTTTATCTAACATATTCAGCACTGCTTCTACCCGATCCATTTTTGTCTCCCTTCCGTGAAATCGTTTGAGGCCGTTTATCATTTATAGGTTACCACAATTTTGTGATAAAATCAAGATATGAGCGAAACACACCCAAACCAACATCTTTGCCAAACAGAGCAATGGGCTGATTTTAAGCAAGAATATGGCAATAAAGCGGTAAAAGCGGGGCAGATTTGGTTCTTCTTAACCAAATTGCCGCTGCTAAAACTGTATGCCGGCTATTGCCCCAAGGCCGACCAAAAAATAATCAACTGGCAAGAGGTCTATAGTAAAGCGAAATCAACCCGCTGTGTTTTCGTAAAAATTGAATTTAACAACTTGGTAAATGCGGACAAGGATTCAAAAAATCAAATACCAAAAGAATTGAATATAAAGAAAGGCCAGCCGGTTTTCTCCAGCCAAACTATTCTAGTAGATATTTCCAAAACAGAGGATGAACTGCTAAAGAACACGAACCCCAAGACCAGGTACAATATCAATCTAGCAAGAAAACGAGGGGTAAAAGTAGTGGAAGGAAAATCGGAAGAAGATTTAAAAGAGTTTATTGGACTGCAAAAACATACCGCCAAACGACAAGGCTTTTATGTGCATCCCGACCGTTATTACCAACTGTTATGGAAAAAACTAGCGCCGCTGGGCATGGCAAAACTACTAATAGCTAAAGTGTCTGGTAAAACCGCGGCCACCTTTTTACTGTTTAAGCACCAAAATGTTCTCTACTACCCTTATGGCGCCTCCGATTACCGCTTCCGCGCCACCATGGCCGCCAATTTGCTAATGTGGGAAGCACTCCGCTGGGGGAAGAAAAATGGGTGTACTCTTTTTGATATGTGGGGAGCCACCACTAATCAAAAAGACCCGTGGTGGGGATTCACTCGCTTTAAACTCGGTTACGGAGGGAAAATTGTTAGCTTTGAACCAACAGTTGACTTAGTAATTAGGCCTTTTTGGTACACCTTATTCAGAATTGCCAATTGGGTAAGGTGGTTTGTGCTTAATACAGCAATTTGATATCAACTTTTTCCAGTTTTGACATTTAAAATTTGAGTTTTCAGTTTTTATTGTGCATTACAAACAATCAAAAGAATGGAGCCAATATCTGGCAACGCTAGGCTGGAAAACAAAACCAGCCACCGGAGGAAACTTGTACTACCGATCGTTACCTTTATTGGGCAATTTAGGCAAAGCTCCCCGCCTGATTCTAGAGAAACCCGCCAGCCAAATACCACAACTGGTAGATGACTTAAAAAAAGAAAAGATACGACTGGTCACCTTGGAACCGGAATTTAGCAATCAGCCGAAACTGTTGCACCACGCACTTCAGAATAACGGCTTTAAGCCTACCAACCACCCACTCACCCCACCGCTAACACTGATTACCAACCTAAACAACGATGAAAACGAGCTTAAGAAAAATCTGCATACTCTAGCGCAACGGCAAATTAAAAAAGCGCGACAGAAAAATATACTTGTTTCCACTTATCGCTGGCCAATTCCAGCTGAACAACTAAACGACTTTTATCAACTGGCTTGCCAAACCGCCGACCGCCAGCACTGCTTTAGAGAAAGTTTTGACCAACTAATCAATAAAGCCAATTTATTTAAAGATAAGTGCTTTTTAGTAATGACTAGCTGTCATGATCAGCCGGCGGCCGGGGTGTTTTTATTAATTCACGACCAAATCGCCTATTACCATCACGCCGCCAGCGGCCTGCTAGCCCACCAGACCGGCGCGGCTTACCTGGCGGCCTGGGAAACAATCAACCTATCCAAAAAGCTCGGCTGCCAAAAATTTGATTTTGAAGGAATATACGATCCACGCTATCCAAAGTACTGTACTGGCTGGCAAGGATTTAGCGAATTTAAGAAAAAATTCGGCGGCGAAGAGCTGGAGTATCCCAAAGTATGGAGAAGATTGAGTATGTTTTGAACCCAAAATCAATCCCTTACCACCACTGGCAAAATCATGGGTCGCAGATTTGTCTTTTTAAAAACATGATTGCTCAAGGAGTTAGCCAGTATTCGATCTACCTTTTGGTAGTTGCCCCAATCCGCTTTCGTATCCTCCAAGCTTCTGTTGATCGCCGCCCGCAAACCGTCCCGCAGGCTCTTGCTCTTGTCACCCTCTTCGTAAACAAAACCCCGAGTAACAATATCCACCAATTTTACCGATTTTGACGCGTTACTAAGCAAAACCACCACTACAATCAATCCATCGTCAGAAAGAATCTTACGATCCTCTAAAATTAATTTACCCACCTCGCCTATCACTGCTCCATCCATCAAAACATCTTTAAAACCATAAAGGGGTCCGCGCGTAATTTGAGAATCAGTGATTTCAAGCGACTCGCCGTTCTTAAGAACAAAAGTTTTTTGACTGGCTACTCCCATTTCCTGGGCCAGATCAGCCATTAGTTCCATATGCCTAAAACTGCCAGAGATGGGCACTACGCATTCTGGACGGGTAAGGGCAATCATTAGTTTAAGTTCTTCTCGACTGGCATGGCCGGAAACATGCAAAGGACTGGTAGTTTCAAAGTAGATTACGCGCGCCCCCGACAAAACCAGCTCATCAATTACAGCATTAACTGATGCTTCGTTGCCGGGAATGGAGTCGGAAGAAAAAATAACGGTATCAGTCTTTTTGATTTGCACTAATCTGTGCTCTCCCCGAACTATTCTCGCCAACGCAGAAAACCTTTGCCCCTGGGAACCAGCCACCAGCAGAGTTTGCTGATTGGGTCTTAAACTGTTCAGCGCTTCCGGCTCAACGATGTCTTTTTTCTTTAAATCCAAATAACCGAGTTTGCTGGCTACTTGGGTATATGACTCCATAGAACGACCCAAAAAACCTACCTTGCGGCCGAACTTCTTCGACGAATCCAGGGCTTGCTGAATTCGGGAAATATTGGAAGAAAATGTGGTAATGAGAACACGACCTTTGGCTTGGCGCATCGCCTGCTCAAAAGTTTCGCTTATCGCCCGCTCCGGCAAGGTATAGCCAGGATTTTCTATTCTTAAGCAATCGGAAACCAGCATTCTAACACCCTGATCGCCCAATTGAGCCAATCGGCTAACTTGGGGCGTCTGGCCAGGCATAACCGGAGTCCAATCGAACTTAAAATCGCCAGTGTGAAAAAATGTGCCTGCCGGACTCTTGATAACAATACCAGCCGCATCCGGCACGGAGTGGCTTAAACGGAGAAAGCTAGCTTCGAACGACCCCAGATTGAGAACCTGACCATAAGTAATCTCATTAACCTGACAGTTCTTGACATCTCTATCTTCCAACTCCTCCTTAATAAATCCGCAAGTCAAGCGAGTGGCAAATACCGGCGCCTTAAGTTGAGGAACCAAAAAGGGAATCGCCCCGATGTGGTCCATGTGGCCGTGAGTAATCAGTACTCCCCAAACTTTAACCCTATTTTCCAGCAAATAAGAAATATCCGGCAAAACCAGGTCCACTCCCAGCATATCTTCCTCGGGAAACCCAATCCCACAGTCAACTACTATGGCGCCGGAAGCGCTCGGGTTTTTTGAATCAATATATTCATAAACATACAGATTACGGGTAACATTACCCATACCACCCAGCGGTAAAAACCTAACAAAAGAACCATTACTATTTCCTGATCTTGAGTGGTAAGCCCCACGGGAATGGCTAAATTTCATAATAACAACTAAAATAAGCTTACTTGATTTTCACTGATTTTAGAACCACCAACGATGGGAAACTGATGCGGATCAGCACTAAGCACCGCAGGAATTTTTTTAAAATCCTTTTCCAACTCCGCCAGCACGGCCGACGATCTTAGAGCAGCAGCCGGATGATAGACCGGGTAAATCAAAAAGCCACCCGAGCGTACCGGTATACCTTTAACTTGAGAGATTCTAGCTTCGGGAATAAAATGGTCGGTGGCGAATTTACCCAAGGGAATTACTAATCTAGGACCAATCAGCTCCAACTGTTTTTCCAGATAAGTCCGGCAGGCTCGTACCTCATCCACCATCGGACCGCGATTTTCCGGCGGTCGGCATTTAAGAACATTACCTACCCATATTTGAGATCTTTTAACTCCAATCATAATCAAAAGACGATCCAGTAAGTCTCCTGCCCGCCCGCAAAAAGGTGTGCCGCTTCTGTCTTCATTAGCCCCAGGCGCCTCTCCAACGAAGGCTAACAAAGACCCAACCGGCCCCTCCCCAGGAACTGCTTTAATTCTAACTTTGCATAAGCGGCAACCAGAACATTTATTGATTTGGGCATTGATTTGATCAAGCAAATCCTGGCTTTTCATAAAGAAAAAACGGATTTTAACCACAACTTATTTTGGCTGTCGGACTGGCCATACCACACACCGGGCGTAATTTTAGCCAGGCCATCCATTTTAGCAAAAAAATTAAGCCGCTCACCTGTCCAATAAAGCCAAAATATGCCTTCTTCATCGACCGGCAAGGTTCTAAATGCTTGGGAAAATTGAGCGTTAAGTGCTAAACTACGAGATGTTTTTTTAAAAACCCGCTCCCACTCTTCAAGCAACAATAAAGACTGGGCAGCAATAAAATAACCATTTTCCAACCTAAAGTAGGCCAGCGGTTCACCTTTCCAAACAACTTTTTCCATCGTTTCTTTAAGAAAAGGCTCCTCTTTAACTTTGGCAAGCAAACCCCAACCTAAGGGGTGCTCCAGTAAAGAAAAATCCAGCTCAAGATAAGAAGCAATTTCCTCTAAAGAAAAGCCTGTTAAAGAGTAAACTTGTTGTTTTAAATCCTCGCCGCCCAACCAAATTAGAACTTCGGGTAGATCGTAACCGCGAAGATAAAAGTAAGTATGCTCCGGAACTACCGAGGCGAATTCCTTATCTACCAATGGGAAAGGAGTTGTCTTGGTTACAATATTTGCACTAACACTAACAGGTGACGGAGTAATTAATTCTACCTTTTGACGCAAAAAATAGCGCCAAGAAATAAAACCCGCCGCCAAAGACAAAAGTAAGGCGGACAGAAAAAATAATAACCAAAAGTAGAAAGGCGCCCTAACGCCAACAGCGGCTGCTTGCACCGGCACCGTCGCCGAACCTTTTGGGCTTGGCGGCGCTGGCGGCGTTTTTAAACGAGCCCCGCAAGAGTGGCAAAAATATGAATTCTGGGAGCGGGTGGTCGCTCCGCAGGCAGAGCAAATTCTCAATTTTAACATCTATTTTATCTTATACCCAATCGTCCATAAAATACAAAGGCGCGCTTACCAAAAACCGAGTATTATTGTAACAATAGTAAGCTGCCTCTAATAACGGCGGTTATTGTAATCCCGTTTCGATTGACGGTCGGGACGGACAGATCGCCCGCTAGCGCCGCGACGAGGAGAGCTGTCTTCCTCCATCGGTAAGAGCTCTTTGCGAGAAAGTGATATCTTGCCATCTCGGTCGGTCCTAATCACTTTAACTCTCACGCTGTCTCCTTCATGCAGTTCATCTTCCACTCGATTAACCCGATGATGAGCGATCTCGCTTACATGCAGCAAGCCGTCTTTACCGGGCAAAATACGAACAAAAGCCCCAAACTCGGCGGTCTTAACTACTACTCCCTCATATATTTCACCAACTTCCACTTCTTTAACCAAACCAGCAATCCACTCTTCCGCCGCTTTGGGATCCGCTGTTTCTTCAGTAGCGATGATCTGCACCTCCCCATCATCCTCAATATTTACTTCACAACCAGTTTTCTCGGAAATTTCTTTTATAGTCTTGCCGCCAGAACCGATTACCACACCAATTTTGTCTGGATCAATCATCAAACAAGTAATTCTTGGCGCGTATGGGGAGAGGTTTTCTCGCGGCTGGGAGATTGCTCTATACATCTCCTCAAGAATCACCAGCCGCCCGGCTTTAGATTTAGCGAAGATTTCATCAAACAGTTCCAGAGGCAAACCGGGGAGTTTTGTATCCATTTGAATAGCTGTTACACCGGAACGGGTACCGGCCATTTTGTAATCCATAAAACCAGCAAAGTCCTCTGAGCCCGCTATATCAGTCAAAATAACATATTTACTCTGATCTTCGGGAAGAGTCATTAAACCAACGGAAATACCACCAACATGTTCAGAAACAGGAACACCAGCATCCATAAGCGACAGCGAGGAACCGCAGGTAGAGGCCATAGAAGAAGAGCCGTTTTGGGAAAGAACCTCACTCACTAAATGTATTGTATAGGGAAAATCTTCCCTGCCAGGCAAAATCGGATAAAGAGCCTTCTCTGCTAACGCGCCATGACCAATCTCACGGCGGCCGGCTCCTTTCATAAAACCCGCCTCACCAGTCGAATATGACGGGGCGTTGTAGTGGTGAAAATACCGGCAACGGTGTTCCCCATATAGATCCTGAATAATCTGCTCCATAGATCCTGAAGCCAAAGTAGTGATGGTCAAAACTTGTGTCAATTCCCGCTGAAACAAGGCGGATCCGTGCACTCTCGGCAAAACACCCGCTTGAATAAAAAGCGAACGCACCTGGTCAAAAGACCGGCCGTCCGCGCGGCGTCCATCTTCCAACACTAACAAACGCACCGTTTGTTTCTCCACCTTTTCCAAAGCACGGTTCATATCGTTCTTGGAGAATTTTCCCTCCAACTCCTTGTACAAATCTTCCCGCAGTTTGGCGTAAGCATCCGCCCAATCAACCTTATTAACAGGAGTCGCCAGCATACTTCGCAGTCTATCGCTAGCAAAAGCGCTGACTGAATCCATAAGCTCTGGACGCAGGGCATATGATTGATAGGTATATTTTTGACTAGCTACTTCTTTAGCAAAGTTCTCAAAAAAAGCGAACAAGGGCTGCGCTTGCTCATTGCCCCATTTTATCGCCTCAAGAACCTTTTCATCAGGAACATTATTAGCTTCGGCTTCCATTGCCAGGACTTTACCATCTTTTAAGTAAGAAATAACCAAGTTCAAGTCCAGCTCTTCAAATAGAGATACTTTTGGATTAAGGATAAATTGACCGTCCTTAAGCAAACCAACTCTTACGGAAGCGATAGGACCGCTCCAAGGAATATTTGAGCTAGCAAGCACGGCGGAGGAAGCCATCATGGCCACAAGCAAAGGGTCGCATTCTCTATCCACAGTCAGAGTGGTAAGCACCACTTGGGTTTCGTCCATAAAATCAGAAGGGAACAGAGGACGAATCGCGTGGTCAATTAATCGAGCGGCAATAACCGCCTCATCGCGAGGCCGTCCATCCCTTTTTACAAATCGAGATGATCGGATAAAACCGCCCGCGTAAAGTTTCTCCTCGTAATCAACGCGCAGAGGAAAAAAGTCACTATCCTCCTTAGCGGTAGTGTTAGAAACAACAGTCGCTAAAATAGTAGTTTGACCGTAAGTAATCTTAACCGCGCCATTAGCTTGAGGAACTAACAAACCGGATTCAAGGGACAACGGATATCCGGCAAATTCCGTTTCTCGGCAGACAATATTAGACATAAAAATCGGGAAAAGGAGAGATAGTAGACAAATGCAACTAAAGCAATAAAACGCTTGTTGCCTTAGGCACACCTGTTACTACCACCCTAACCCAAAATAAAAAATTATTTAGACAATCCAACTTTACCAATTAAATTTTTGTAACGGCTTTCGTCTTGGCCACATAAAAATAAAAGCAGGCGGCGGCGTTTGCTCAACATCTGCAACAAACCGCGCCGTGAATGATTATCTTTACGGTGCTGTTTAAGATGATCAGCTAGTCTGCCAATTTTGCTGGATAAAAGCGCTACTTGCACCTCGGGCGAACCGGTATCGGTACCGGAGATTTGAAACTGCTTAATTACCGAGGCTTTAGTTTTTTTATCTAAAGACATAAAAATTAATTCGTTGGAATTCTAAACAAAATCAGAGAAAATGTCAACAACTTCAATTTAAACACGATCAACTATATCTCCCTTCTTAGCATGGTAAGAAGGCTTTAACAACAACCCGCATTCAGCTCCGGTAGAAACTCTGTGCAACCGCTCGGCGCCTTGCTTAATATTGCTAACTTGGGATTTGTGGATTAATTCACCTTGGCGAGTAACTTGAACCTTATTTTCTACAGAAATCACCCCGCCTAATATTTTGCAACCCAAAACCACATCTCCTGAAGGCAAGGGGAAAAGTTTAACAACCTCGGCGCGACCCTTAATTTTTTCCTGTTCTTTAGTTAGTAAACCCTTTAGCGCGCCAGTGATATCATCAAGTAAATCAAAAATCAACTCATACAAACGAACTTCCACCCCATTTACCTTGGCGGAGTATGCTATATCGGAAGGAAATTTAACCTTAAATCCTAAAATAACCGACCCGGTAGAACCAGCCAAAAGAACATCGGATTCAGAAACATCACCGGTACCGGCAAAAATGACTTCCAAAGAACACTCCTCACTGGAAAGTTGAAGGAGGCTTTCCTTGATTGCTTCCACGCTTCCTAGAACATCAGCTTTTAAAACAATATTAAGATTTTTACCCTTCTCCTTGGAGACAGAAAAAGATTCAAGGCTAGCAAGCTCTTTTTGCTGGGAAATAAGCTCCTCCAAACTGGCTAAATAGGATTGCCCGCCCTCCCCCACTACCACGCTGCCCACCGGCGGCTGGCTGGAAAGGCCGGTTACAATTATCGCCTCACCCGGTAAAGCCTTATCAATTTTACCGAAATTTGGCTTCAATAAACACTTCACTTTGCCACCGATTCCATTAAAAGTGTAAAGAGTATCTCCCAAAGAGAGCTCTCCCGACTTCATTATCAACAAAACCGAGCTGCCTTGGTGGCTATCAAGCCAAGACTCGAGCACTACTCCCTTGGCAAACTGGTCGGAATCCTGTGTGAGACCTTCCACTTCGGCCACTAACAAAATCATATCCAATAACTTTTCCAAGCCAGTGGTGGTTTTGGCGGAAAGTTCCACCGCCACCACTTCGCCGCCTAAAGATTCGGCAAGTAAATTCTCCTGGGCTAATTGCTGATAAACTTTAGCGGGGTTAGAAGAAGGCAAATCCGTTTTGGTAACAGCGATAATAATCGGAACGCCAGCGGCGCGAGCGTGCCCCAAAGCCTCTTTGGTTTGAGCCATCACGCCATCATCGGCAGCAACCACAAGAATAACAATATCTGCCAACTGACCACCGCGAGAACGCATCTGCGAAAAAGCGGCATGTCCCGGGGTATCCACAAAAGTGATTCGGTTGTTCTTATACTCCAATTGCTGCGCACGCACTTGCTGGGTCATGCTTCCCACCTCTCGATCGGTTATTTTAGTGCCGCACAACGCATCCAGTAAAGTAGTCTTACCATGGTCAACATGGCCCAACAAAGTAACTACCACCGGACGGTTCAGCAAAGCAACACCATTATTAGTAGTTTCAAGAGACGAGACGGACATAAAATTTTAAATTAAGCGATTATTGATTTAAGTTGCTCAACCGTTTTGGCGCCAATGCCTTTAATCTGGCCAAGTTGTGCTTCCGAAAGGCCTTCCAAATCAGCCAAAGAAGAGTAGCCAGCTTCCTGTAAAGCATTTTTGACACGAGTAGTCAGATTTTCCCAACAATCTTCCTTTGCCACTTGTTTATCCTGCAAATCAAGCTGTGAAGAAGCCAAAGATAAAGCATCAATCTTTTCCTCCGGGACGGTTGCTTCGTTAACCTGTAATTGGGCGGCGGCTTCCTCTAATGAGGAAACCTGACCCGAAGTGCTGCTAATATCTATTTTCCAAGCAGTTAATTTAGCCGCCAAGCGGACATTTTGACCACCTTTACCAATAGCCAAGGACATTTGATCGCCGTTTACCAAAACATTTGCTAAATGCTCACTTTTGTTCAGGTCCACCTTTTTCACCGCCGCAGGCGAGAGGGCATTGGCAATAAAAACTGCCGGATCATCATCGTAAGAAATAATGTCTATTTTTTCTTGGCCAATCTCATCCATCACCTCACGAACACGGCTGCCTTTTTGCCCCACGCAAGAACCAACTGGATCAAGACCCTCCTCGGTAGAATAAACGGCAATTTTTGTTCTCGATCCAGCTTCGCGAGCTACTGTGGAAATAACTACTTTTCCGGATGGGATTTCTGGCACCTCCAGCTCAAAAAGACATTCCACAAAGCGAGGGTCGGCGCGGCTAAGGATCACCTGGGGCCCGTGGGACCCTTCTTGAACATCTTTAACCAAAACACGAATATGTTGACCGGACCGTAACACCTCATTAGGAATTTGCTCGTGAGGAGGCAGTATTCCCTGGATTCTGCCTAAATCAATAATCGCGGTTTGCTCACTTAACCTAAAAATACTGCCCGAGATAAGTTTGCCAACCAGATCTTGATATTTTGAGCGAATTGCCTCTTTTTCCGTCTCGCGAATCTGCTGAAGAATAACCTGTTTAGCGGTTTGAGCCGCTATTCGGCCAAAGCCGGCGGGGGTAACATCTTTATCAGCATCAAAAATTTTTATCTCCCCACTCTCCGTTTCGACCTCTGCTCGCAACTGCCCCACCGGCACATTAGGAAAATCTTTATGATAAGCGGAGACAAGCGCTTGCCTAATACCCTCTAAAACAGATTCCTGATCTAAACCCCGTTCAGCGCAAAGTTGATTTAAGGCGGCGTAAAATTCACTAGTTAAAGCCATAATGCTCAATAAAAAAATATTTTCCAATTCAAAAAAAAGAGATGGTATACATCGCCATCTCCAATATAAGCCTAATTTTACCAAAAAGAAACAAGGCACGCAAGAAGCAGTCCGCTAAATAAAATTCTTTAATGTTTCCCTCTCTTGGCGAGATAGCTTCTTAGGTATCAAAATCTTAATAATGACATATGCGTCACCCCGTCCCCCTTGGCGATAAGGAAGACCATAACCACTAAGGCGCAAAGTAGCACCCGGTTGGGTACCGGCGGGAATCTTCAGCTTCTGCTGGCCAATACCAGATTCTTTCTTAGGATCGACGACCGGAATACTAACATCATCTCCCAGAGCCGCCTGATACATAGATATTTCCCGCTCCATAACAATATCACTTCCTCTTATGTCGAATTCTCGTGGAGAAGCCACTCCTAATATAATATAGAGATCACCATGGGAAGTACCTGATGGACCAGGCTCTCCCTCACCCGCGAACCTAAAACGCAGGCCATTAGAAGAACCGGCCGGTATTTTGATTTTCAACTTTTTGCCGCCAATAGATACTTCTTTTTCCACTCCACACACCGCTTCGCCAAAGCTAACACCGAAACTGTAGGATAGATCACGACCTCTCTTTGGCCGCCTAGACCGGCCGCCAAAAAACATATCAAAAATGTCAGCGCCGCTGCCGCCAAAAAAGTCTTCAAAATCAGGTGCTTGTCCGGAAGTAGAGTAGGTATAAGTAAATGGCCCTTGTTGATAGTTACGGGACGAGCCAAAAGGATCGCCGCCAAAACCGCCCGACTGGCCAAAAGCCGCCGCCCCAAACTGGTCGTAGGCCTGTTTTTTTTGCGGATTGGAAAGGATTTGATAAGCTTCGTTAATTTTTTTGAATCTATCCTCCGCCCCCGACTCTTTACTAACATCAGGGTGGTATTTTCGCGCCATTTGACGGTACGCTTTTTTAACCTCGTCGATAGTGGCGCCTTTATTTAAGCCGAGTATTTCGTAAAAATCAGACATAAAATTACACCATCAAGCCCGAGACGATCTCGGGCTTAGCAATATATGGATGGCAGCAATTAACCAAACGAAACACCGCCAAATACTAATATTTTGTACCCAGCATCCGCGTAACAGAAAATATTAGACACTAACATTTGACAATCGGCTTATTCTACTACTTCACCCTCTTTTACCTCATCCTCCGGTTTCTTATCCCGCGGAGAAGATTGGCCGCTGCCAGCTCCATCCGTTCCTGGTTGTCCTTGAGATGTTTGAGACGAGTACATCGCTTGACCGATTTTCTGCACTGTTACAGAAAGTTCCTCTGTCTTTTTCTTTAACTCTTCGGTTGAAGCATTAACAGACATATCCCGTAGATCTTTAACTTTTTCTTCGATTTCTTTCTTAGTCGCCTCATCCACTTTGTCGCCCGCTTCGCGTAAACCTTTTTCCGCGGAATAGCAGAGGTTGTCGGCGATATTGCGCGCTTCAGCTTGTTCTTTTTTCACATTGTCTTCCTGACTGTATTTTTCCGCCTCCTGTCGTAGTCTTTCCACTTCCTCTTTAGACAAACCGGTCGCGCCTTGAATAGTGATCTTCTGCTCACGATTGGTCGCTTTGTCTTTTGCGGATACGCTCAAAATACCGTTGGCGTCCAGATCAAAAGTCACCTCCACCTGGGGAATACCCCGCGGCGCTGGCGGCAGGCCTTCTAACACAAACCGGCCAAGAGATTTATTGTCGGAAGCCATTTCCCGTTCTCCCTGCAAAACATGAATCTCTACCGAAGTTTGATTATCGGCGGCGGTGCTAAAAACTTGCGTCTTGCCGGTTGGTATAGTGGTATTACGCTCAATTAAGGGTGTGCGAACTCCACCCAAAGTCTCCAAACCTAAAGTTAGCGGTGTAACATCCAACAATAGGAGATCCTTTACATCACCGCCCAAAACACCGGCCTGAATCGCCGCCCCAATACCCACAACTTCATCTGGATTAACACCTTTATGAGGCTCGCGTCCAAAAAACGCGCGCACCGAATCCACTACTTTAGGCATACGAGTCATCCCGCCTACTAAAACGACTTCATCGATCTCTTTGACGCTCAAGCCAGAATCAGCCAAAGCTTTTTTACACGGATCGATTGATTTTTGTAATAAGTCGTCAGTCAACTGCTCAAGTTTGGAACGAGTAAGGGTTATGAGCATATGTTTAGGGCCGTTGGCGTCAGCGGTAATGTAGGGAATATTGATTTCGGTGTCTTGCTTGGTAGAAAGCTCGATTTTCGCCTTCTCGGCGGAGTCTTTGAGCCGCTGCATTGCTTGTTTATCGCCAGAAAGATCTACCCCTTGCTCTTTCTTAAAATCCTCCAAAAGCCACTGGATAACACGGTTATCCCAATCATCACCGCCCAAATAAGTATCGCCATTAGTCGCTTTAACTTCAAACACCCCATCACCAATTTCTAAAATGGAAATGTCAAAAGTGCCGCCTCCTAAATCATAAACTGCTATTTTCTGGCTCTTATTTTTGTCCAAACCGTAGGCTAAAGCCGCCGCCGTCGGCTCATTAACAATCCGCAACACCTCTAAACCAGCAATTTTACCAGCCTCTTTGGTAGCGCTTCGCTGACCGTCGTCGAAATAGGCTGGTACTGTAATTACGGCTTGAATTACTTTTTCACCCAAAAATGCCTCGGCATCGGCTTTCATCTTAGCTAAAATTTTGGCAGATACTTCTTGAGGCGTATAAGTATTACCTTCCACCTGAACAACAGCCAAACCGCCGGAACCTTGGACAATCTCGTAAGGAACCGTAGATTGCGCTTTTTTGATCGCCTCGTCTCCATAGCGGCGACCCATTAATCTTTTAACCGAGTAGATGGTGTTTTTAGAATTAACTACTTGTTGACGTTTAGCTACCTGGCCAACCAGATTCTTGACCGGTTCTACCACCGAGGGTGTCAAACGATTACCCTCCGCATTAGGAATAACTTTAGGCTGGCCGCCCTCCATTACCGCCATGCAGGAATTAGTTGTACCTAGATCAATACCAAGAATTTTAGACATAGTACTTTATTGTCAAAAAAATAAATATAAATTTAGCCTTTACCAATCTTAACCCTTGACGGGCGAATCACCTGCTCTCCCAAAACAAAACCCAAATTCAAAACCTCTATCACTTTATCCTTTTCTCCCTGGATTGTATCAACTGCTTCATGCAATTTTGGATCAAACATTTTCCCCAAAGCATTAATTTCAACTGCGCCTAAGTCTAATAATACTTTTTTAAACTGTCTGCATATTTGTGTACAACCAGGATCGTGTTCCGAAGCAGAAAGTAAATTGTCCAAAATCGGCAGAAAGCTGTTCACAATTATCACTTTAATCAAATCAGAAATTTCCTCTTTTTCATGGGCGTATCGCTTTTGCAGATTCTGATAATCAGCCAAGGCTCTTCGCCAACCAGCTTCGTATTCGGCCAGCTTTAACTTTAGTCTCTCAACTTCAGAAGAATTACTACATTGACAGTCATTACTACTGCCATAAATACTGCTAGTATCTTCATCCTTTGACTGATCGTTCTTATCGTCTTTTACCATAAATTACCTAAATCCTCAATTAAATTCTTAATATAACGCAAGAGGGGCAACACTGACTGGTATTTAAGACGACACGGCCCAAGTACTGCTAAGTAACCCCGATACCTACCAGTTCGATACGAAGTAAAAGCTAAAGAGCATTTTTCAAAATTAGGCAGTTCTAATTCTGAACCAATCAAAACCTTTATATCGTTACTACCTTTAGCCTTGGAGAAAAGATCCACTAAAAGATCATGATGGTCAAGCAAGTTTAAAACAGAACGGGTAATATCTATATCAAAAAATTCATCGTAATCCAAAATATTAGCCGGCCCGCCGATAAAGACCTGGTTAGGATCACTAGTAACCATCGCCAGGCATTGGCTATTTTCCGACAAAGATAGAGCCGCTTGCCGCAAAGCTTGATAAGGATTCGCTTTCTCCTGCCAAAGCTGTTGCTTGATCGCCACCTCTTGCAAAACCGGCACCGCCGCCTCTTCTAGCATTTTTTCCAGATACAAACGATAGCCCAGCAAAGCAGGCACCCTCCCCGCCGAGGTGTGCGGCTGTTCCAAATAACCCTGCCGCATTAGACAATTCATCTCGTTACGAGTGGTCGCGGGAGAGAAACCCAGCCTGCACTTATTAACCAGCTCTACCGAGCCGGCCGGAACCCCGTTTTCGATGTATTCTTCAACGATCGCTTTGAGCAGCTGCCATTGTCGTTGGGTTAGAGACATTATATTGACAACCGGTATTTGACAATCGGTTCATTTCAAACCGAGTAGTAAAATCATAGGTTGGTAAACTAAATTGTCCTATCAAAAGAATAGACCGAGTGCCAAACATTGTCAAGAGTTTTAATCATGGAGAGACAACACTTGATAAAAAACTTCTGAATCGATGGCAATTTGCCCAAACTGGCGCATCTTGGCTTTGCCCTTTTTCTGCTTCTCCAAAAGTTTATCCTTACGGCTGCGATCGCCGCCATAAAGCTTGGCGGTCACATCTTTTCGCACCGCCGGAATGTCTTCGCGCGCCACAACATTGGCGCCAACAACCGCTTGTAAAGAAACAGCAAATTGATAACGAGGCAGTAGTTCTTTTAGCTTGAGCAGCATTTCACGACCAATCTTTTCTGCTTTTTCCTTCCACACCAGCTGACTAAGAGGTTCCACCAGCTCTTTATGAACCAAAATGTCCAAACGGACAATATCGGACTCGCGATAACCATCCAATTGATAATCAAAAGAACCGTAACCAGATGAAACGGACTCTAACCTGCTATGAAAACCAAAAAGCATCTCGTTCAAAGGAAGTTCATAAACCAGAAGTAATTGGCGGAGAGTATTGGTATCGCTCGGGTAAACAATATCCATTAACTGGCCGCGAAAGTTGTCGCAAAGCTTCATTACTTCCCCCATATACTTTTCCGGCACACTAATCTCCCCCAAAATCCAGGGCTCCAATATTTTTTGGAAATTACTAGGCAATGACTGGGGCCGATTAATCATCTCCCGCTCCCCTTTGCTATTGATCACCTGATAGTTAACTGAAGGGGCACTAAGCAAAATATCTAAATCATATTCCCGCTCTAATCGCTCTTTTACTATTGCCAAGTGCAAAGTGCCTAAAAACCCGCACCGATACCCTCTTCCCAAACCTAAAGATGATTCTTTAGAGAAAGTTAAAGAGGCATCTTGCAGTTTAAATTTATCTAAGGCATCTCCCAGTAATAAGTACTGATTTTGATCGGTAGAATAGAATCCCGCAAAAACCATCGGTTTGACTGGGGCGTAACCCGGTAATGCTGAAACAGGATGCTCTTGATGAATCACGGTATCGCCCACGGTCACTTGAGTAAGATCCTTTAACCCGGTCACCAGGTAGCCAACTTCTCCCGCCTCCAATGAATTTAAGGAGTGCATACCGCCAATAATTGCCCCTGCCTCAATTATTTGGGTAACCGCTCCGGCGGCTAATAGTTGGATCTTGTCGCCGGGTAGGGCCCGTCCGCCCATCAACCGCACCATAGCTACCACTCCCCGGTGCTGATCATAAAAAGAATCAAATACCAAAGCTTGCAATTGGTTTCCACACACGGCTGGCGCGGGAATTCGTCTAACTATTTCTTCCATTAGTTGATCAACCCCTTCCCCAGTCTTACCGGAAACATACAAAATTTGGTCTTTTTTAAAGCCAAGCTGGGCTACTAGTTGATTGGCACATCGCTGAAGATCCGCTTCCGGAAGATCAATTTTGTTAATCACGGGAATAAGAAATAATCCTTGTTTTACAGCCTTGTAGGCGTTAGAAATAGTTTGCGCCTGTATTCCTTGGGCAGCGTCCACCAAAAGCAAAGCCCCTTCGCAAGCCGCCAAAGAACGAGAAACTTCATACGAAAAGTCTATATGCCCGGGGGTATCAATCAAATTAAAGGAGTAAGTCTGACCGTCCGCCGCTTTGTAGGGCAGGCGAATAGCTTTGAGCTTAATAGTAATACCTCTTTCCCGTTCCAGATCAAGACTATCCAAGAAACGATCTTTCATTAGATGTGCAGCTATTGCTCCGGTCTTCTCCAGCAAGCGATCCGCCAAAGTGGATTTTCCGTGGTCAATATGGGCGATAATACAAAAATTACGGGTTAGGGAAATCATGCCACATTTATACGATAGGTGAGTTAAAAAGCTAGGGGGAAACTCAAAATCCTCTTTTGGGTAAGCACAAAAGCCCGATCCTGGGACTGGTTTATCCAAAGATCAAGTAATGTATCTGCCACACCAAGAACAAATTGCCGTTGATAGTAACCTTCTTTGCTAAAAACCAGCACTCTTTTAACCTTATCATCTAAAATGTATAGGTAACCATAATCAACGCCAGTAAAAAGAGAAGCGAGGAGCGCATAATCGGAAGGCGTGTTTTTTAAAGAGAAATCTTGTTTTACACCGGAGTAAAAGTAGTCAACCGATCCGGAAGAGTAGCCAATATAAATTCCCCCATCCACTGCTAAAGAAACTGCTTGAGAAAGATCGTAATCTTCGTTAAACCACTCGTTAAAATAAGTAAATTCCCCATCTTCTTGATCAAACAGCCCTTTATAAACCTGGTTGGAAACAGGAGAAAGAAGGTACACAAACTCGCCCCCGCCATCATAAAAGGCACCGTCAGTCAAATCGGAATAGCTAAAAAGAGAATCATTAGCAATCTTTTGGTACAAGTCCTTTTCTAAATCGGCCAGCTGCCAGGAATCCTGCCCAAACAACCAGCATTTTTTTGGTGAGCACACAAAAAGGGCTAGCTGGGCAGAATCTTTCTCTTTTTGGTCCAGCATCAATCCGTTAGCGAGGTCAAAGCGGTGCAAAAAACCGCGCCCCTGATCGGCCACATACACATCCGTTTGATTACCGAATAAGCGGCCAAAAGAAAGGTCGCTAGGCAAAGAAGAAAAGAGGCCAGGGTCACTAATTCGCCAAATGCCAAAAGACCGATCTTTGATTTCTTCCAGCTCCTTTTGCCTTTGCAATAGAGACTGGTTGGATGAAGCGGCTCCCAACACGGTCGATAGTATCTCCAATTGTTCTTGCGCCAATTGGCCGGCTTGTTGATTATTTACTCCAATCAAATCTCTGGCCTGATTAAGAACTTTTTCCGATTCTCGTAAAAAATCTTCCACAAGTCCGGATCGCCAAAGTTGTCTTCTCCTTGCCACCGCCCAAATCCCTAAAGCCAAAAAAGCGGCTACTAAAGGCAAAAGCAACCAACGAAGACGCCGGCTTCTATTGCGGCAGCGAGATGGACGAAGACCCTTAAATTTTTTAGCCCGAAAAGAGAAAAAGTTTAGCTTCTTCCACAAGTTATTCAGCCAAAAACAAACATTTAAGAAACCGCCGGGAAAGCTTTTTGCCTTAGACAAAATAAGCGCGTTGTGCCGATCAAGCACTTCCGCCCACTCAAACTTGATCAGTAGTGCGCCTATTTGACGCGGGGCCTTTCGTAAAAACAAAGAGGGAATCTCTCCCAAACCGTTGTGGGCAAGTTTGCGCCAATCACTATTAAAAAACCCTCCGGAGCCAAGCAGAACCGCTTCATTGGAAACAATTTGGCCAGAGGCGCTGGTTAAATAAGAATCAGAACGGGGCACTATCTCACTAAGGCCACTTTCTTTTATTATTAAACCTAAACCCTCACCTAAAAGACAAATATAAAATATTTGATTCCACAATACTCCCGCTGTTACATTAAAAGAAAAGTTGGAGGATTTGAGCTCGGGAGAATCAGAGATATAGTCAAACATGGTTTGACGCAGATTCAGAAGCGCTTGTTCCAAGGCAATCAACGGCGGTTGGTTATTGTCGTGATAGTAATTTTTTACCAAAGTATCGTTAATGAGACCAGAAACTACTTTGCAATCAAACTTTTGCCCCGCCCAACCTTCCGCCACAACAAATAAAGTTCCTTTAGACAGATCGGCGTTTTTATCATCGGGCGGGTGCTCTTGACAACAAGCAAAACTTTTGCCTTCCGAATCGGCCGACGAAAGAAAAATCTGTGATTTATATCTCAACAACTTGCGCATCTGCTAACAGTATAAACTTAAACTAGACAAAAAATCTAGATTTAGAAAGCTGGTTTACAAGCATTCTCAACATTTCCACATTATTTTGAACCCTGGACAAAGTGGGGGGAAGAATCCCATTCCTTCTGTCATTCTGAAGGAGCGAATAGCGACTGAAGAATCTTCTTCAGTTATGCCTTTTAATTTCCATATGGAGTCCTTTCGTCCCGCCTTGGCGGGACTCAGGATAACGAGTTGTCTCTGCGTCATTCTGAACCCGCCAAAGGCGGGTGAAGAATCTCATCATTGGGAAGCGGCAAGACCCGATCTGCCTCAGGCAGGCCGGGTCTTGATATATGTTCTGACATATTAATCGCCGTTTTTGTACCAACCGATTTAGATTACCTTTTTTTTGGTCTCTTGACAGAGATTTTACCAGTGTTAGTATCCACCTATACCTATGGTAGGGATACAAGCGTGCGCCCGTTAATTCTTTAAAAATATGATTAAACAAAAAGGAAAAACTCTCATTAACTTTAAGAAAGCCCAAAGTTCAATAGCCGCAATTATCAAAATGGTTGAAGACAATGAATACTGCATTGATATTATGCAGCAAAACTTGGCGGTGATCGGGCTTTTAAAATCGGCTCATCAAATGTTGATGGAGGGACATCTCAATTCCTGCTTCAAAAAAGCAATGGAGACAAAAAATGAAAAAAGAAAACAAGAAATGATCAAGGAAATCCTTAAAGTAACAAAACTTTCCAATAAATAAAATATGTTCAAGAAAATTACAATTCAAATTGAGGGTATTCACTGTAGGAGCTGCAAAACTTTAATTGAAACCGAGGTTGGTGTTTTGGAAGGGTTAAAAGGTATTGATGTTGATTACCAAACTAGTAAATGCCGAATAGAGTTTGATGACCAAAAAATATCCCAAAGGAAAATTTTTGAAGCCATCGAAAAACTAAACTATAAAGTAAACCACAATGTAATAGAACCTGCCCAAATGGTAAAAAGAGGCATCCCTAAAAAATTTATTATCGCCGGCGTTTTACTAGTTTTATTTACCATGGGTTACTATTTGATCAAACATTTTGGTCTTCTGGAACTCCTTTCTACATTAAACGAGCAAAGGGTGAGCTATTGGCTGATTTTTATAATTGGCGTTCTGGCAAGCTTTCATTGTGTGGGAATGTGCGGTGGGTTGGTTGTGACTTACACAACCAGACACTACACCGCCAACCAAGACAAGAGGACAAATAATTCCGCCCCTCATTTACAATACAATGCCGGCAGAATGATTTCTTACGCTATTATCGGCGGTATTTTGGGCGGAGCCGGCTCCTTTTTTGGCGTAAATCCCACATTTACTGGAATTATCACTTTGTTAGCTGGCGGTTTTATGGTTTTAATGGGATTGTCACTGCTAACACATTTTAAGTGGTTGGAAAAAATTAAGCTAAGTACACCGGCCTTTATCGCCCGCTTTCTCTACGGCCAACGCCATACTAAAAAACCAAAAGGCCCATTTATTATTGGTCTGCTCAATGGCTTTATGCCCTGCGGGCCCTTGCAGGCAATGCAGCTTTACGCGTTAGCTTCTGGAAGTATTACACGAGGAGCTTTATCAATGGGGATATATGCTTTAGGCACAATTCCTTTAATGTTTGGCTTTGGCAGTTTTATCTCTTTAATCAGCCATGAAAGAATTAAACAAGTGATGAAATTTTCGGGCGCCATCGTAATAATTTTGGGTTTATTTATGATTAACCGCGGTCTGGTAAATTTTGGCTATGGTTTCCGGGGTTTTGTTCCAATAAAACAAATAGGCCAAACAGAATTTCTAATTGAAGGAAGCGCCAAGGAATATCAGGTGGTGAACATGGACCTTACTTACAAAGGCTATTCTCCCAATATTCTCTTTGCGAAAAAAGATATCCCTGTCCGCTGGATTATTAATGTAAAACAAATGTCTGGTTGTACGGATGAAATAATAATGCCCGAATATAACATTAGAAAGAAATTAGAATACGGAGAAAATATTATTGAGTTTGTGCCTAAGAAAACGGGGGACATTAAATTTAGCTGCTGGATGCAGATGGTTTGGGGAAAGTTTGTGGTAACGGAGAGTGACATTAACCCGGAGCAGCAAAAATTGGAGTTAGAAAAGACTAACTTACCATCAGGTTCTTGCGGAGGAGGCGGTACTTGCGGAGCAAGATAAATTTAATAAATTTTTTATGAAAAAATTTATCTTTATTATTTTGATTTTTTTACTCGGCAGTTTCGGGAGTTACCTGTTTTTCGGTATCCAGAATCAAGCTTTTGAAAATTTAAGCCCGGAGGCAATGTATTAGAGAATAATCAAAGAAAGAGATTACGCCATCAGTCAGGCAGTTGTGAGGGGTGATTATAGGTATTGCATCAACCCACCTTGCACAATGTGTTATACGGAAGCTAACCAGTGGAATAATTTTACCGCTGGCACATGTGCTTGCGATGATTTGATTGCCTAAGGCAAAGAACCCTGTCCCCAATGCAAAAAAGGATTGTGTCCGACTTGCAAAACCTCGCCGCTGGTAACTGATTAAAAAATTTATGCTTGATATTTATAAAAATATAAAAATATACTATGAAACATTTAATGAAAATAAAATTAATTATGGAATTTGATTATACCGTTACCACAACTAAAAATTTTGATGAAACGGTTCGAAATGTGCAAAAAGAAATTGCCAAAGCTGGACTGCGGGTATTATATATCCATGATGTCCAAAAGACTTTGGCCGAGAAAGGATTTAAAATCGAACACTTTAAAATTATTGAATTTTGTAATGCGAAGTTTGCCAATGAATTTTTGAAAGCTGATATTAAAATCGGTCTTTGCATGCCTTGTAAAATAAATGTTTATATTAAAGACAGTCAAACTTTTATTTCTGGCATGCGACCCATTATTCTACCGCAGTTTTTCCCGCAGGCCGATTTAGGCGAGAGGCCAAAAGAAATTGATCAGATTATTCAAAACATTATCAACAACGCGAAATAGTTTATGAAAAAAATCTTTTTTATCTTTCTTTTGTCTTTCTCCCTTAACTTGATTTGGGAAAATTTACATTCTCACCTTTATATCAATTATATGGGCGGTGCGATAACTGAAGCAATTCTCTTGCGAGCTTCCATTGGCGACGCAGTTATTATAACTCTTCTATCTCTTCCTTTCGTATTTGTATCTAGATTAAGGAACAAAAGCTGGATAATTGTCTTCGCCGGTTTCTTGATCTCGGTAATTATAGAATTGTATGCTCTGCATGCGGGAAGATGGTCGTATAATGAATATATGCCCATAATTCCGGTTTTATCCATCGGTTTAACTCCTACAATTCAACTTGGGCTTCTCGGCTATCTTTCCTATTGGTTTATTGCAGAAAAAATCAACACCCGCAAAAAATAATCTAAAGTAACTATATGGAAAAAATAATTTTAAACATATCCGGCATGCACTGCGCTTCGTGCGCAGTAACCATTGAAAACGCATTGAAAAAAGAGGAAGGAATTAAATCCGCTAATGTTAATTTTGCTTCAGAGAAACTATATTTAGAATTTGATTCCGTTGAAACACATGGTGAGCCACTCGGCCCTGAGTCCTTCGACGGTGAGCTCAGGACTGTCGAACCGCTCGTGGCCGAAGGGCCTGCCGAATCCATAAGCATTGCCAGAATTCAAAAAATTATTGAGAAGCTGGGATACAAAGCAACGGAAGAAACTGCCGAATCCTCCTTCGCTGACTCGGCCTCCGTAGCCACTTCGGCGAAGGAGGCAGCTACGAAGGACAAGGAAGAAATGCATGACCATCACAAAGAAGCGAAAGCGCAAGAGTTCAAAAAATTAAAAAGGCGATTTGTTTTTGCGCTAATTTTTAGCCTACCCATTATTTATGTGGTGATGGGCGAAATGGCCGGTTTGCCAATGCCAACAATTTTTGAAAATTATGGAACTATTATCCAGTTTGTTTTAGCGACGGCTGTTATTGTTTCTTGTTTTAATATTTGGATATCCGGTTTTAAAAAATTGCTGCGTCTGTCTCCGAATATGGATACTTTAATCTTTATCGGCACGGCCGTTGCTTATTTTTATAGTTTAACCATATCTGTTTTGGTATTTTTGGGGGCGAAAGTTGAAGCAAATCTTTATTATGAAAGCGCGGCTCTAATTTTGGTTTTTATTTCTTTGGGTAAATATCTGGAAGCGATAACCAAAGGCAAAACAAGCGAAGCAATCAAAAAATTGATTGGACTCCAACCAAAAGAAGCTTTGATTATTAAAGATGGACAGGAAATAAAAATTCTCATTTCTGAAGTAAAGGTTGGAGATATTATTTTGGTAAAGCCGGGAGAGAAAATTCCTGTTGATGGAATCGTTATTGACGGCTATTCCGGTGTTGATGAAAAAGCCATTACCGGAGAAAGTATTCCGGTTGAGAAGAAAAAAGGGGACGAGGTAATTGGCGCGACCATTAACAAAACCGGCGTTTTGAAATTTAAGGCAACTCGGGTGGGCAAAGATACAATGTTGGCCCAAATTATAAAAATCGTTGAAGAAGCAATGGGTTCTAAAGCGCCAATCCAGCTCTTGGCTGACAAAGTTTCTTTTTATTTTGTTCCGACCGTGATGGGTATCGCTATTTTGACTTTTGCCATCTGGCTTTTATTTGGCCAACCCCTTGCTTTTGCCTTAACGGTTTTTGTGGCTGTTTTAATTATCGCTTGTCCGTGCGCTTTAGGTCTGGCAACACCAACCGCGGTAATGATGGGGACAGGATTGGCGGCCAAAAATGGCATTTTAATTAAAAGCGGCAAGGCGTTAGAAATTGCCAGAGATGTAAACATCGTCATTTTTGATAAAACCGGAACGCTAACCAGAGGCGAGCCCAGTGTTACCGATATTGTAGAAATTCAAAATTCAAAATTCAAAATTCAAAATGACAATTTGAAATTAAAAATTTTACAGATAGCCGCTTCTGTAGAGAAAAATTCCGAACATCCTTTAGCCCAAGCAATTATTAATAAAGCGAAGAAAGAAAAAGTTACCCTGATCGAAGTCGAAGGGTTTCAAGCTATTCCCGGTTATGGCGTTTCAGCTGATTTATCCCCCTACGGGGGATCTCCCGAAGGGAGAGAAATTAAAAAAATTCTTTTTGGAACAAGAAAACTAATGGTTAACAATCAAATTAATCCAAATATAATAGAAGAAAAAATGATTGCTTTAGAAGATCAAGGTAAAACAGCCATAATCTTA
>Ga0210018_1000217_pt1 | contig 27621 bp, 30 predicted proteins | sample CryGeyCG2014_010_2_FD_183967 | JGI IMG/M metagenome (GOLD analysis project Ga0210018, IMG submission 183967) | Groundwater microbial communities from aquifer - Crystal Geyser CG09_land_8/20/14_0.10 (SPAdes) (version 2) | ecosystem: Environmental > Aquatic > Deep subsurface > Groundwater | place...
ACCGTTCCCAGGGTAGTCAAAAGTGGATACAAGGTTTTTCACACTGTTCCCCTTGAGCCCCAGGAGCTCCGCGCCGGGATTCGTGAATATCCGCAGGTAGTTCTTGTTGGTCGCCCGCCACCACGGATCCTTCTCCCTATCGCCGCGGTGGGCACGGGTGACCGCGATGTCGGCAAGCGTGCTGCCGTCGGTACCCACGTCAAGGCGCGCCTCGATTGACTCTTCCATGAACGCGTCGCTCTTCCCGCCGGCGATATTTGCGTTCACCACCGCAAGATAGGAACCCCAGAAATCATTCGGGAGCTCGTACACCGCTCCGTCTACGCCCGCGGAGGCGAGGAACCGCGCGAGTGTCCCGTCCTTCGCATAGAGCATGATGTCCTTCGCCGCGAAGTGTTCCTCTACCGCCGTGAGGAGCGATGCGAACTGTTCCGGAGAAAGGCGCTCCAGCCGCTCTATCACCATGGGCGCGAGCACGGTGAGAATGCGCTTCGGATAGCCGGCGGCCTTATCCTCCCCCGCCTCTACCTCGCGCTGGATCACGTTCAGAAAATTATCCTCTGTTATCGTGAGTTTATACTCGGGGAGCGAAATGGGGCCTACCGCCTGTATGAGCGAGCGGAACACGCTGATGTTCATGGCCGCCGCGCCGTCAAAGGTAACGCCACGTTCCGCGTACATGCCTGATCGCTCCATCATGGTCGTCACCGTCTCGGCGGACGTGGGAAAATCAAAGAACCAGTTCGCGTCGCGCGCCCCCCAATCCTGCGTCATCGTCTGCAGGGGCGTCGGCGGGGTGAACTTCATGGTGAGCTGGCCGTCTGGGTCGTAGATATCGCGCACGTCCATAGATGCCATCTGCCCGCGGCGGACCGTGACGTCCGCATAGCTCCCGATGAATCCCCCTCCCGGCCGTATCTCCGCCGGGTTTTGGAAAAAGATGAGAAGGTGGCGCTCGCCGGGTGCGCCGAGGAGTGCGGTGAGCCGCTCAAGCAGTTGGTCATACTCGTAGAGGCGCGCCCCGTAGGTAATGTAGGAATCCCCCACCACCCGGTCCACCTGCTCAAGGAAAGGCGCGATCTTCTTCAGGCGGCCCGTGGATTCTTTCACCGCCTGTACCTCAACGGTAACGGCCTGCAGGCGCGTCCGGAGCTCTTCCAGAGAGGCGAGGAGTTTTTCACCGTCGGCACGGAAGTAGCGGAAACCGTTCTTCTTCAGATCGGAAACGGTGCGCGCAATACGGAGAAGGTTAATGTTAAGAGAAACGACCTCGCTGAAAAACGCTTTCCCCTCGCCCACCGCGGGCACCACAGCCCCGAGTGCCCCGACAAGCGCGGAGCTTTGCGGTTTCCCTAAAAACGAGTTGAGCCCCTCAAGCTCTTTCTCGTTGCGTGAAAGGTATCCCTCTGCGGCATCCGCATCGAACGTCTGAAACGCCCGGAGCGCGCCTTCAAAGTTCTGCGCGATGGCACTCCCCCGCTCGCCCAGCGCATCCCGCGCGCCGCCCACACCCCACAGGGCAAGGCCGCCCAAGACGAGGAGAAGCGCCGCGAAGGTGACCCCCATGTGCGAGGCAAACCGCCGGAACCGCCGCGATTGCGCGCGGGGAATGTGGACCGCCCGCGCGAGGTTCACCGTTCCCTTTTTCATGGGACCGTTGTACGCAAAACCGGGGCGTTTCACGTCAACGAGAATGGGGTCAATGTTCTTCCGCTTCACTCTTTTTTCCATACCCGGTAGTAGAAACTTGATAGAAATTACTTCCTTAACTCAACATTTTTGAAACTTTGTTGTTCTACCTCGAATGCCGCTGGTGGTGAAGGTCATTTGTTCGCTTTGCGAATCAATCAAGTTTTCCGGGTAGTGAAACTTTCGTTCTACTACCCGGTTTTCACTACCGGGCATAGTATCAGGGTTGGTTTCCGGTTTCTTCCAACACCGCGAGCGTTTCCTCCGCCGCGCGCTGCCACGAGAACCGCTTCACGTTCGCAAAACCTTTTTCACGGAGCGCCGCGCGGAGTTCGCTATTCGCCACCACCTTCGCGACGGCGCGGGCAATGGCGTCCGTGTCTCGGGGCGGAACGAGGATGGCGCTTTCGCCCAAAATTTCCGGCAGCGAGGTGACGTTCGAGGCAATCACGGGCGCGCCGCACGCCTGCGCCTCAAGGACCGGAAACCCGAATCCTTCAAAAAAGGAAGGATAGGTGAAAGCGGCAGCGAGATTATAGAGGTAACGCAGTTCTTCCTCCGTGGCGGAACCCCATAAACGGATATCATTCCGGTGCGGAGAGCCGCTGATGGCGCGCGCAATGCCATCATAGAGCCACCCCCGCCGCCCGACAAGGATAAGCGAGAGGCCGCGAAAGGCCGCTTCTCCTTTCAAAACATTGAACGCGCGGATGATGCCCGGAATGTTTTTTCTCGGCTCGAGCGTCCCCACAAAAAGGACGAAGGGCTGTGCGAGACCGTGTTGCTCACGGAACGCGCGGAGCCCTGCGTCGTTCTCCGGCAAGCGGAGATAGAACGGATTGATTCCCGAGTGAACCACGGCAATTTTTTCCTCGGGAAGGTGCCAGGTCGCCATCATATCCTTTTTAGTGAACTCCGAAACGGCGATCACGCGCGCGGCGCGCCGCACCTGCGCGCGCACATGCTGGGTCCAATGCCAAAAACGCTTCCGCAAAGGAAAGAAGTGCGGGTAATGCACGAATGAGAGGTCGTGAATGGTGATGACCCGTCTTGCCCGCGGCGAGGCGCGCAATAGGTTTAGGTGAGGGCTGAAAACAACGTCCGCATTAACAAACGTATCGACGGGCGGCCAGCTCGCGACACCCCACCACGCATCAAGCGCCTTATTGGGTATATGCCAGTTGAGCGCGCCTGCCCCCGTTAAAAAATCCCACTCCGGCGGGAGCGGCTTTTTCCGGAAACGGCTAAGAAAAAAGAGGTAGCGATTGCGGGTGTCCGTTTTCAAGAGATGCGCGAGCAGGGAAACGGTGTATGTTTCCACGCCGGAAACGACACCGCTCACGAGAGGACGGAGGTCAACGAGGATGGTCATCCCGTTAGAGACGGTCAGCCCTAAAGGCCATTTGGGTATGCCAAGCGCGGGCCCCGTTAGAATTTCCCGATGTTTCTTGTCTGCTTCTGGTTCCCGCGTTGGAAACGCGGCAGCGGAGAATTCTAACGGGGCGGGCGTGGTTTCTAACGGGATCATGGCGAGAGCGCCACACCCGCGCTCCGCAACGCCTCACAGAACTTCCGCTTGAAAGTTTCTTTTGAGAAACGCGCGGCGCGGCGCGCGATGGCGGCCCGGTTCCACGAGAGATTTTCAAAAGTGCGGATCGCCTCCATGAGCGCCTCCGGCGTCTGCGCGCTGAAAAGTACGCCGGTCTTTTTATTCTCCACGATCTCCGGCGCCCCGCCCTCGCGATAGGCGATGACGGGACACCCGCATGCCTGCGCCTCGGCCGCCACGAGGCCGAAGTCCTCTATCTGCGGGAAGAGGAGTGCCCGCGCGTGCGCATAGTACTCCCGCAGGTCCCCGTCGCTCACGTCCGAGAGGAACTTTGTCTGGGGCGAGCGGTTGAGCGCCTTGAGCTTTTTCATCTCGGGACCCGCGCCTATCACGAGGAGCGGTTTCCGGAGATGGTTGAACGCCTGGATACCGAGGTCAAACCGCTTGTAGTAGAGGAGCCGCCCCACCATCAAATAGTAGCTTTCAGCTTTGAGCTTTGCCTGCCCGTCCGTAGCCGTGCGAAGGCGGGAGCTTTGAGGTTCGTAGTAAAATTTTTCTAAATCAACGGGCGGATGCACCACCACTGATTCGCGGCCGTAGTACGAATTTATCTTTTTCGCGATGTGGTAAGAGTTTGTCATAAAGAGATTCACGCCCTGCGCCGTACGGTAGTCCCACCTGGCAAGCCAGCGCGCAATGGGGCGCAAACTCCCCCGCGAGAGAGGTCCTGGCGAGAAAGGGAGATTCTTGAGGTAATCGATCTCCCACGCGTAGCGGAGCGGGCTGTGGCAATAGCTCACATGGAAGGCGCCGCGGACGCCGATGCCTTTCCCATAACCCGCGGTGGAGGACACCACAAGGTCATAGGGGTTCTCCCGCGAGCGGAGGATTTGCGCCGCAAAGGGCATGAGGGGAATGAACGCGCGGTGATGGTTGCGGATGAAAGGGATGTCCAGGAAGCTTGTTTTCGTCACCCGCCCCCGAAAAAGTCCGCGGGTCTTACCCTCATCGTAGAGAAGCGTGTAGAGGTCCGCGTCGGGAAAGAGCTCCAGGATAACCTTAAGCACCCGCTCCGCCCCGCCGAACTGGTTCAGGTAGTCGTGGAGAATGGCGACACGCATTGTCTTTATTGTACCCCGCACGAAGTAAAAATAAAAAACGCCGCTGCGAATGAATCGGACGGGGCGGTTCCTTCAACGTGAGGAACTTGTGCAAAATGTTACAATTCCGCGATCGCGGAATTGTAACATTTTAGTGGATGTCGGACATCCCGAGGATGTCCGACATCAGAACATTCACTCCTATCCCTATACCCCCGTCGGGTCGGTGAAAAAAATGAACACTGTCCTGAACAAAATTTTCACATCCAGCCATAGCGACTGGTGCTCCACGTAGTAGATGTCGTATTCCATAGTTTTCCTGAAGGAGAGGGTGGAGGCGCCCATGACTTGCGCGAGCCCCGTGAGCCCCGCCTTCGCGAAATACAATCTCCTGAACTCTGGCGGGTACTCCACCACTTCCTCCGGGGGGTAGGGCCGCGGCCCGACGAGTGAAATGTCGTCTATAAGGACATTCCAGAACTGCGGGAACTCATCCAACCGGAACCTGCGAAGCCACTTCCCTACCTTTGTGAGGCGCGGGTCATCTTTGATCTTGAAGAACGGCCCGTCGCGGCGCTCGTTCAGGTGCGCGTACAGCGGTTTCATGCCGTGGGCGCCGCGAACCATCGTCCTAAACTTCAACATCTTGAATACCCGGCCCACGCTCACGCGGTCAAGCCGCACAAAGACGGGAAAGCCATCGTCTAACACGATGGCGAGTGCAATGAACGGTGTGAATGGCAAAATGAAAACGAGGCCTGCGAGCGCCCCAACAATATCAAATAACCGCTTCAGCATTGGAAACATTCTACCAGAAATTGGTTTCGTTCTTTCATGTCCCCCTTCATCCGCTTTTTCCAGCTGCTACACTAAAATCCGATCGTCATTTAGTGTAGTAAAGCCGCCTTCGCCTGCGCTACGGGATGATAAGTACAAACTCGCCTCTCCCCCGCTCACCGGTGAAATATACAAGCGCGGTCTTGATGTCGCCGCGGAACAGTTCTTCATATATCTTCGTTAGCTCCCGCGCCACTACAATTTCCGCATCAAGTCCAAACACCTGCCCCAGTTCTCCAAGTGTCCGCGCAAGGCGGTGCGGCGATTCATAGAGCACGATGGGCCGGAGTGTCGCGTGATGGAGTCCTAGGAAAAACGTCTGCCGCCCCTTCTTGTGCGGCGGGTAGCCGGCGAAGGTGAAGTGTTCCGCACCGACGCCCGCAACCGAGAGCGCGGCGGTAAGTGCCGAGGGACCAGGTATGGGGACTACGCTAACATTTAACAATTGACTTTTAACATATGACACAAGGCGCGTGCCGGGATCCGCGATCCCCGGGGTACCGGCATCCGTGACCAGCGCTACCGATTTCCCCTGCCGGAGCAATTCTTTTACCTTCTCGCACGCCCGCGCGTGGGAATGTTCGTCATAGCGTTCCAGCGGTTTCTGGATAGCATAGTGCGCGAGGAGCTTCTTCGTCACCCGCGTATCCTCCGCAAAAATGACGTCGGCGGATTTCAAAACCTCCAGCGCCCGCAGGGTGATGTCCTTCAAATTACCAATTGGGGTAGCTACGATATAAAGAATCCCCATAGTGGGTTCTCCCGATTATGATTTCTTAAATTATAATCGAGGATCCTCGATTTTGTTAGACGCGACTCCGTCGTGGCTAACAAAATCGGGACCGATGGGGGTTCCCACCACATAGAGCGTTCCCATGTTATTTTTGGCGGAAACGCGCCTTGCTCTTTGCGCTTTTTGTTTTGAGATACTGTTGGTACCGAAAGACGGCCGGCGTGCGGTAGGTTGGTCTCCCGGGGCGGTTCCCCACCTTAGCGTGCTGTTTCATCCCATTAGAGACAGTCCCGTTAGATTTGACCTTTGGCAATGTTGGTATCTTTTTTTGTTGAACATGTTTATTCCTAGATTTTGGTTGTCTCTAACGGGATTCATCCCTCTATTATATACCCACAAAATAAAAAAGCGGCTTCTTGATTGTGAGAGGCCGCGTAAATTTCATTTGCGAGCGCAGTAAGTTCTTCTGGTTTCACTTTTATGTCTTCAGGCGCTCCTTCACCTTCCTGCTCGAGAACCCGCGGAGGTAGTAGAGCTTCGCCCGGTGGACCTTCTTAGGCGAGGAGAGTATCTCCACCTTCGCGATCATCGGCGAGTGAATGGGATACACTTTTTCCACCCCCACCGCGGAGAGCACCGCGCGCACAGTGAATGAGGCGCCGGCCTCCGAGCCGTGCTTCCGCGCGATGACGATACCTTCAAAAGCGCTCTGCCGTTCCTTCTCGCCTTCCTTGATGCGCTCCCAAACGCGCACCTGCGCACCCGGTTTTATTTTTTTCATCGTGTCAGCATCCATAAAAGATAGTATAACGAGATTACCTGATTTCACGCAATCCGTCAACAATATACTTCAAATCATCCGGCAATTCCGCATCAAACCGCATCCGTTTCCCATTGGGCAATCCCGCCTGCGCAGGCAGGGAAAACGCTATGGACTCCGCGTGGAGAAAGTGTCGCGGGAGTCCCAAGGGGTTCCCCTTCACTCCGTAGAGCGCGTCCCCCACCACAGGATGGCCGATGGAGGCAAGGTGGACACGAAGCTGGTGGGTGCGCCCCGTCCGCGGGGTGAGTTCCACGAGAGTGAAAAGTTCACCGCCACCCAACCGCTCAAAGACCTTGAGAGGCCTGTACTCCGTAATCGCCTCCTTTACCATCTTCATGTGCCGCGCCCTCACGCTTCGCTTCACCGACCCGGCGCGCAACCCGATAGGTGTATTTATCACTCCAGGTCCCTTCACCCGCCCGTGGACAAGGGCAAGGTAGGTTTTCTCCACTTCGTGCGCCTGGAAAAGGCGCTTCATGTATTCAAAGAACGGCTGGGTGCGTGCCACGAGAAGCACGCCGGAAGTGTCTCGGTCCAGCCGGTGCACGATGCCTGGGCGGGCAGGGGTCGCTTGTCCTGAATCCGCTGACGAAGGAGCCTGCCCTGAGGACGTTCGGCTGAGCCCTTCGGCGGTGAGCCGCTCAGGACTATCGAACCGCTCAGTCGAAGTCCCCGCCGAAGGGTCCCCCACCCCTTTCACCTCCGGGTAGTACCGCAGGAGCCAATCCACTATTGTCTCCTCATCGCGATTTGCGCTTTGCGATTTGCGCCTTGCTACCGGGTGCACGAGCACCCCGGCGGGCTTATTCAGCACCAGAAAATCCTTATCTTCATAGATAACCTCGAACATGGTTTCATTATATCCTTTCCAAGTGAAGCTCCACGGGCTTATCCAGCCTTCGTAGCCCCGCTTAGCGGGGCGGAGTAGGCCACTCATAGTTTCTCTCCATTCGGGGTTACGTGGAGCGCCTGCCTGCCGGCGGGCAGGGAACCCCACACCGTCTGCCTTAGGCGGGCTGGCGCGGGGTTAAAATATGTAGGTTTTATGCGGACAAATGTCATTTTCTATTTACCCTGACACCAAACGAGGAGCGACAGAGCCAATAATTCACATCTGTAAATACTCCCTGTTTGGTGTGGGGCTTTATAAAACCATAAAAGCTATGATAGAATAGGGTTATTGTAAGTGTACCCTAAAGAAGGGGCGTTTTTATGGGAGGGTAAATTTTTATGCGTACCACGTTATTAGAAGTAGACGTTAAAACAACGCTAAACGCGGTGAAACGTGCTTTGCGCAGCTATCCCCGAAAATTTCTGACGGGGCATACCTACGCCATCGCAAGCTTAATTGGGCTCGCCATGCTCATCTCCCCGTCTGTCGGGAGCTACACCGCCTCCCGGGCACCCCAGGTCGTGCCGGAGGAGACAATCCAAATCGCCGAGGCAAAGGAGAAGGCCGCAGGTCCCGAAATCTACGAAGTGTGGGTCACCGCCTACGCTTCCACGCCGGAAGAGACCGATGGCACGCCTTTCACCACCGCTATGAACACCGAGACGCACGATGGCGTCATTGCGGTGAACTTTCTCCCATTCAGGACCAGGGTACGGATTCCCGCCCTCTTCGGCGATAAGGTCTTCACGGTTGAGGATCGCATGCACCGTCGGAAGATGGACTTCGTGGATATTTGGATGCCGAGCAAGGCAGAGGCGGTGGGCTTCGGCATCGTGCACGCCGCTATTGAGGTGGTGGATCAGGGAGTGACGATCTCACCCTCGCCAGCTAACTAGGACCCGCTCCCTTCGCTCCTGACCTGCACGAGCCATACCAGGATACGCTCATGATAGCCACGAAGATGGTGATGAGCCCCGCGTATCCAAATTTGGCGATGAGCGAGTTCTGGCTCAGGGGAAAGAGGTAATCAATGAGGCCCTTGATCGCCTCGTTCCACGCGAGCCCCGCCACAAGACCGAACGCGGCGAGCAGGTAACCAGTTACCTTCTCCCGCATCTCCCGCCGAAAGTGGTTCCCCTTCTCTCCCAGCCGGCCCATGGGATTTTTTATTATCTTGTTCCACATACCGGTTCACTATAGCCGATTTTGTGGAATAAGAAAAGAATAGGCGCCCGCGCGGTGGCGGAGGTACTCTAACAACAACGCAGTGCAGTATTAAAAAAAGGGTGCTATAATCAATTATAGCACCCCTTTTGTTTTTCTCTGTTCCCCTTCATGTCTCGAACCTCTGAAGTGGGCACCTTCCATGGTCATGTTTTCTCGCGGGGCAGTAGCGGCGGCCGTATTCAATGAGTCGGTAGGTGAGATCAAACCACTCCCGCTTCGGGAACAACCGCATGAGGTCCCGCTCTATTTTTTCCGGGTTGCTTTCTTTTGAAAAACCAAACGCACGGGCGAGACGCCGCACGTGGGTATCCACCGAGATTCCCTCCACCACGCCGTAGGCGTTCCCCAGAACCACGTTCGCGGTTTTCCTCCCCACGCCGGGGATGGTGAGCATCTCCGCCATGGTGCGCGGGAGTTTACCGCCGAACCGCTCCTGCACCGCCTTCGCCGCGCCGAGGATGCTCCTCGTCTTGCTGCGGTAGAAACCAGTCGGTCTCACATCCCTTTCGAATTCCTGCACGGTCTGTTTACTAGCGGACGCGCGCACATAGTCGCCAAGCGTGGGGTACTTCGCAAAGAGCGCCGGCGTCACCTCGTTCACCTTCTTGTCGGTGCATTGGGCCGAGAGAATAACCGCCACGAGAAGCTCCCAGTTATTGCGGTACCGCAGCACAATGCCTGCGCGGGGAATGAGGTCTTTCAAGGCCGCCAAAAAGCGCGCGGCACGTTTCTTCGCTGCAGATAAAACCGAGTTTGAAACCTCTTTCATGCCGCGCCGCCGTTCTGGTTCCTATTCTTACGGGACGCTATAGGCCGCCGCCGTTCGCTGATAATGAAGAGGTATACCATGTCCAGAAGGCCAACGGTATTTATGAGAAAGAGCGCGATAAACCACCATACCTTACCGCGCTTTGCGGATTTCCAGAGCGCCATCCCCTTCCATGGCAAAGACCAAAGGATAGCGAGCCAAATGATCCAGTTTCCGGGACTGAAAAATGCTTCGCTAAGCATTGTGATCGTGGTTGTAATTCTCGCCGTGATTCCCGTTCACGCCGTTGTAGAGGGCGCCGTGGTGCTCACCATCCTCGCAGTCACATTTTTCCATCGGCTCGCCGTGGCGCGGACAATCGGCCGCACGGCACACGCCTGCTTCCTCCGAAACCCCCTTGCACCCGCCCGTGCAGATGTAGTGTTCCATGGGCTCATTATACCATTCTTGCGCCTGCCTACGCCTGCCTGCTCACCTCGCTGAAGCTTTGGTGAAGCGGGCCGGTAAACAGACCTGCTCTCATACTCTTCCGAATGATCTACTTCGTGAGTTTGTTATAGACCGTCGCGAAGAGGTAGCTCACAATGTAGAGCGCGATGAAGTGGAGGATCCCCATCCAGACGGCGCCGCCAAGATTGTAGGAAAATCCCGGGTGGTAGCCGCCGATCTTCATCAAGAGATCATCCGCGTACCCCGTCGCGAGCGAGAAAACCATAACAAGGAACCAGCCGGCGCCCGCGAAGATTCCCGCCGTGAGCCCGAGCGATCGTGCGTTGAGATGCATGGAATATGAATGTTTGCTTGATATTCGGCCTTTGACATTGCCATTTTATCATTTCCAACTCCGAAAACATTCCGACATTCTGCAGAATGTGAGAATGTCATTTGAGGTGGTAGTTGAAGAGGGTTCGGAGTTCGATTTTTGCCTGCTCTAAAATTCGCTTTCTAGCCGGTTTTAAATTTTTGCCGGCCCGGTTGAGATAAAAATTAAGCATTGACATCGCTGACTGAAACGGCGTTCCTTTACGGCGTAAACTCTCCTCGGCCGATTTTTTGAGCGACTGGGCGATTTTCCTCGGGTCGTCCCAGGTAAAAACGTCCCTTTCCAAAGCCAAGGCAAAACTATGTTTGGTTACATACCCGGACCAGTTTTTGGTGGTTCGACTTCGCTCACCACCAATCCTGAGCCTACTTGAAGGATTGGTGGTTTGACTTCGCTCACCATCAATCCTGAGCCTAGTCGAAGGATTGGTTTTAGATTTCTCTTTTCGCGCGTTATTCATTCGGAAGGTTTTAACAATTTTTTTGAATTGCTCTCACCGTTTTTCCTTCTCCTCCGCCGAATAGCCAATGGGCAAAAGCGCGATGGGTTGCCAATCCTCTTTTATTCCTAAAATATCCTTAACTTGGTTTTCTTCAAAAGCGCCCACCCAGCAACAAGACAAACCCAGCATCACTGCTTGTAACCAGGCAAAACTGGCGGCGATGGTCGCATCTTGAATACAGTAAAGGTCTCTTCCCCGCTTCTTGTATTTTCTGGCTGAACGAGACGGCACGCTGAAGAAAACTAAAACAACCGGTGCCCCGGCAAGAAAATCCTGGCCAAAAGCCGCTTCAGCCAACCTCTTTTTCGTTTCTGAATCTTTAACCACAATAACTTCACGCGCCTTCAAATTGCCGGCTGACGGTGCCGAACCAGCCGCCCCTAAAATCTCCGCCAATTTTTCAGCCTCTATTTCCCTCTCTAAAAAACTCCTCACCGAACGCCTCTTTCTAAAAACCTCATCCATAAATTTAATTCTACTTTATTTTACCAAATATTCCGACATTTTGCAGAATGCAAGAGTGTCAATTTTGAGTTGGAAGTTGCGCGAGGGTGGCGGCGAGGTCATCCATGGTGTCAAATTCAATGACCTTCTGCGCCATTTCGCGGATGAAAACGGTGGGGATGCCGCGCTTGATGGCGAGGATGAGTGGTTTTCCCTTCGCGAGGGCGCAGCCGATCTCCAAGAGCATTCCCTCGCTCTTCTCCGGCGATTTCACGAAGGCGAGGAGCGCGTCCGAAGACTCGATCTTGCGGAAGGAGTTCTCTAATATCTGGCGGTAGGAGTAATGCTCTTCGCGGAAGCGGAGCCAATCCCAGAACGAGCAGTACACCGCGTGCCCGGCGTGCTCCAACGCGCCCTTCAGGACACTCAACGTTTGCTCAAGCTCTGCCGGTTCCTCACCAGTGAAGCGGTACGAGAGGAAGAGTTTCATGTTCTCTCATTCTACCATTCCCGCCATAAGCGGGCAGGCGCGCGAATTAGAGAAGGGAGAGGATGGTGTGGGTGGCTGGGTGCTACAGTTAACTGTAGCACCCTTAGGCTAATTCGCACGAATTAGCCTATATGGCGGAGGTGATTTAGGGATACAAATACAACCTTGTCAGTAGGACATTTTCCACTGGACGCGGCCGACGGTGCCGTCGGTCAAGCACATCTTAATGCCGCGCGGACGCGCGCCAGTTACGCTTTTCCTATCCCCGGTTTTATTCTACACTGAAGGCGACGGAAACCCCCCACGCGCCGCCATGAGCAGCCAGGTGACCATTAAGAGGAGCCCCTTCATCCTCATCCGCACGTTCATCGCAATAGAGCTCGCGGCTTTTCTCTGCTACTTCCTCGTGACGGGCCGCGGCAGCTACAAATCCGATATCTACAACCAGATCCCCCTCCTCTCCGGGCTCATCCCCTACGACGTCGCGAAGCTCCTGTTCCTCGCCGGCGTGCAGCTTTTTATCACCGTCTACGCCTTCGCGCGCTGGTACTCTGAATCGTACTCCGTGCGGCCGGGGTCCCTCTCCCATCGGTGGGGCGTGTTCTTCAGGAAAGAGAGAATCGTGCCGCTCGACAAGTCAATGGCGGTGACCGTTTCCTCGGGGCCACTGGGGAAGCGGCTCCACTATGGTTCAATCCGCATCGAGGGCGGACCCTCCCGCGCATTCCTCACCCTCGCCGCCATTTCGCAGCCGACGGCGGTAATGGGAATCCTGGAGCGGTGCATCAATCCACAGAGCCGGGGCTTCACCCAGCCGGATGTGCCCAAGCTCTTGAAGGCCGACGAGCACGAGCGGCTGGAATTCAAGTCGTCTCTCCGCTTCGACCACAAGAGCGGCAACGTGAACCGCGAACTTGAGCGTGCGGTCATGAAAACGGTGGCCGCGTTCCTGAACACCAAGGGGGGTGAGCTCGTGATAGGCGTAAGCGACAAGCGCGAGCCGCTGGGGCTCCTCCGCGACTACCAGTCCCTCCAGCATCCCTCGAACGACGGATTTGAGAACCACTTCACCCAGGTTTTTAACGCCATGATTGGGCCGGAGTTCCGGCATCTCGTGAAACTGTGGTTCCACCAGCTCGGACCGCATGACATCTGCATCGTCCAGGTGATGCCGAGCGCCTGGCCGGTCTACCTAAGGATAGACAATGGTGAACACTTCTTCGTGCGGACTGGAAATATCACCACCGCGCTCAAGTTGAGCGAAGTGGAATCGTACCGGCGCTCACACTGGCCGGGCCGCGGCGCGCAGAACGCGTGAAGCTCCGCGGAACCCCGCACCATCCCGCTAAGCGGGACTGGTGCGTGGGTAATCCGGCCACAGAAAAATCGCCCGAGCGGGCGATTTTTCTTCGCCTGCCTGCGCAGGCAGGGCGAACAAGTTACCGCCTCCTCCGACGGGCACGGCGCCGCTGGTCGTGCTTCCGCCACGCCTTTGCCGCCTTCGGCTCCACTTTGGCGAGCACCGCGAGCGCCTTCTTCCGGAGCGTCGCGGTGGCCACCGTCTTCCGCTTCGCGGCGAACTTCAGCACCGGGCGAGAAACCTTATTCACAACCGTCTTTGTCCGCTTCGCGGGGATGTGTGCGTCCTTGCACGCGGCCCCAATGGAATGCTTGAACTTCGCCGCGCTGAAGGGCGCCTTCTTCCCGCCCCGCTTTATCACCCACTTGGCCATATTGTTGTATGTATCGTGAGAGTGTGTTCGGCCTTTGAGGTACACTTATTTTATCATTTCCGGACCTCTTCGATCTCCACTATTCTACCATTCACCCTTCGATATCCTCAAGGCAAGCGCGTCTGCCCGACCGCAGCCGGGCGAAGGCGGGAATGAGAGAAGGTGGGCTACCAGCGGATCTCAAAAACGGCGAAGTGCTTGAGCGGGGCCTCTCGGATTTCAAACCGCTCCACCCTAGCGAGCGGCGGGCCCTTTCGGCACCATGCAGTGAAATCCTGGAGCGCTATTTCCTCACCCTCCACCTCTATGGCGAGTGATCCATCGGGTTCATTCTGTACAAAGCCGGTGAGCCCGAGCGAACGCGCCAGCTCCGCGGCGCTGTACCTGAACATCACGTTCCGCACCCTCCCGTACACGCGAATCTCGAAATGCTCCGCCATTTACTTCTTGCCAACTATTCTACCATTCGCGTGAATTAGTCAGTGAGAGGTTTTGCTATTCTCCCATTCGCGCGAATTAGAGAAGGTAACGGAAGGAGTGGTGGGTGGGAACCATTTTACAAAACGGTGCGCGCGGCAGGGTGCTACAGTTAACTGTAGCACCCTGGTGATGATGGGAGAGCTAAAAAATGAAAAAATGGTGGGATGGATGGAAAATAAACTATTCTACAATTCCCGCCAGAGTCCTTCGGCAAACTCAGGATGGAAGCGGGCAGGCGCGCGCTTGCCCTAAGTTTATTGAAGGGCAAATGGAGACGCGCTAAAGCTTTTTAATAAATTTGCCGATATCCTCGTTCAGGTACAACAGCCAACTGATTAAAAAACTTGGGAGGCGGTCAACCTTTTTTAACTTACCGCGCCTAATGTGATCCGCGGCGCCGATTGCGATCGCATGAACACGTGCGGCGCTGTGTTTGGCGACCTCCGTTTGGAGTTCACGAAAGCGCGGCTCTTCAGAGTTCCAGATATCGATGGCCTCCTGCGTCGTTTTTTCGTATTCTTGGTACCGCATGCTGATCAAATCTTGGTAGAGGTGCGCGCTTTCTTTTTCTGCTCCCATCTTGATGAGATTTTCTTCAAATTCTTTGGGCAGGCGATCCTTAACCTCTCGCCAAAAGTGATAATCCTCCGGCTTCACCAGCGCATCCGCGAAATCCAAACAAAAAAGCGCAAGGCATATCCCGGCGGTTTCCAATTCGTTAAAAACCCTGTCCTGTTCAGTCGTAGGTAGAGTACTAAATTGCGCAAGTTCCCGAAATCCCCTATCACTAAAAATGCGAAATCCAGAAGGTAAGACCAACTCCTCTAAAAGATGAGAAGCGGCGGCTCGCGCGGGACGATCGTCGCCGGGCAGGCGCAACTTCTTCATGATTTTAAGCATCAGGTAGCGAATCAAGTTTGCAAACGGTCGCAAAATAAAAAACAGAGGCCGGAAAAAGATACGCTCGCTAAATTTTTTAGACATTGCTATGGTCATATTCTACTCCAACCCCGCCGCGCGCGGCAGGGTGCTACAGTTAACTGTAGCACCCTAGTGATGATGGGAGAGCTAAAAATGAAAAAAATGGTGGGATGGATGGAAAATAAACTATTCTACCATTCCCGCCAGAGTCCTTCGGCAAACTCAGGATGGAAGCGGGCAGGCGCGCGAATTAGAGAAGATAGCGGTCAAGAAATTTATCGATATTTTGCTCGCGGGCCCAGTGCGGGATCATCCGCGCCGCCAGTTTTTCCGTGCCGGGGTGCGGGTGCGAACCGAACTGAAATACCTTGCGATACGGTTTCCATAGTTGAATTGCGGTATTGAAGGCCTCGGAGACCTGCCAGAGATAGTTGCGGGGCTTGCCGGGTATCCGCGCGTGTTCCTTCAATCCGTAGCGTTCCTCCACATAATCGAAGAACATAAAATGGAGCATCTCGTGCGCGATGGTTTTGTTCGCAAATCGCTGGAGGTGATGGTTATATGGGAAGTAGAATACTTTACGCTGGATGTCTCGGGGATACGCGTAAAAAACCGTCACGAATCCCCTATAGTTCCCATTGGGCCACGGGCGGTGATTGAAAATGCGGTCCGCGAGCCGGAAAAACTTCTTTTCCGCGCTTGCCCATTCTTTTCTCGCGCGCAGTACCCCCTCCGCAATCTCTTTCCTATTTCCCTTATGGACCCGTAATGCGTACGCGCGAATGAGCTTATCGCGCATCCGCGCCGACGCTTTTCCATTAATTACATTAATGAGTTCATCAGGAAAGAACATCCGAAGAAATTTCTCTTTATCCTTTCCATGCGTGGTGAATTTGAGGAAATTGACGCCAAGTTGCGCGTCTCTCTTTGCGTCTGCGGCGAGTTTGATTTTTGGATAAATGGTTCTTTTCATTATGTTCATTCTACATCACAATAGTGCGGACGGGAGGGTGCTATAATTAATTATAGCACCGTAGGTAGAGAGCAATGGAATTGAGAGAGTTGACGGAGAAAAAAGAAGGAAGAAGAAAGCTGGGAAGACACATCGGCTAATTCGTGCGAATTAGCCGATGGTGGAAAAGAACTAATCTGCTGCGGGAGGGTAGCAAGCTAACGAAAAACGGGTGCTTTAATCAATTGAAGCACCCTACTTTTATTTTATTTACTATTTAAATTGCGCTTCCATTTAAACCCTGCAGCATTTTGTTTGGCTTTATTTATTATATCTTGGGGCAAGCCTAAACCATTTTCATCCTCTACTATAAAATCTTCAATTGTTAAAATATCACCATATTTTTCTATCGCTTTAATTACCGCATCAAATGCGGTTTGGCTTTTTACTAAGTTACTTATTTTATCATCCAAATCTACTGCCTCACAGCTTTTTGTTTGAAAAATAAAAATTTCCGGATGACAACCCATCGATTCATTTTGTTCAATAACTTTCCTGCACGCTTCTTTTAATTCCATAAATTTATTCTCTAATTTTTTGTTGGCTAATCTACCACAGACCCAAAACGCCCCAATTGTCGTGGTATTTTTGAAATCTCCGAGATTTTAGATGTTTCCACTGAAATGTTCTTGGAGCTCTTTTACTCCTCGCGGGCCTACCTTTAATCCATCTTTGGTAATCTGATTCTGTGATTCGAGCAACGACTGATTGAGGTATAATCCAATACCCTTTTTCCGCGCCTTCTTTTAGAGAAACAAAGACATAAAAAGAACTCCTCCCGAAAGATCGCATTTTCTCTCTACCCACTATAAAACCACCAGTAGTTAATCTCCCCGCTTTAACTTGAATACTTACGGTTTTTTTACCATCAGCGCTGGACGCTAAAATATCAATATCGGGGGTGTTCTTTAAGGTTATTGTGGCGATACCTCCTCTTTTTGAAATTTCTGCGGCCGTAAAATATTCGCCGGCAATTCCAGTAAATCCCTTATGGTTTTTATTTCCCATAAATTTATTCTCCTAATTTTTTGTTGGCCAAGTCATAAGAGCTTGAAAATGATAGCGACTATCGCGCTCGACAATGCGCCCGAAAAGAAACCCAAAAGAAAAATACCCCGAGGTTTTTGGTACCACGCTAATCGTCTCAATTGTTTGATGCCTTCTTCAACTTTTCTTTCTACGCCACTTAAATCCGGCGGGTAAATTGTAACCATAATTTATTCTTAACTTGTGGTGAGCGGAGTCGAACCGCGTAGGTGATCTGGATTTTCGCTATCGTGTCGCAATACGTGGAAGGTTTAGGTTTTGATGTATTTTGTCCATTTCCTCTTTTACTTCTTTATTCGTAGGGTCGTCTCGAAGGGCGCCTTCTTCTACAACATGATCCCCGCACTTTTCGCACCATGTATTTTCACCTTCAGTACCCCAGCTTTTCCCTACACCACATTTTTGTGACTTCTTATAGCACCTCGGTATGCGTCGCCTCCTTTCGTATCAAAAACATCTCCCCATGCTTCTTGCCAAAATCCGCACCACTTGCACGCTCGATATTTGCGCGCTATTTCTCCTTTATCGTTTTCTATCTTTCGCGGCCCGTAAAATCCGGCTTCATGGCATGAAGGACATTCCAAATTACAGCTTCCAAGCGGAGAATGCCGTCCACAAAACTCTGCCAATTGCATTTCTTTTCCCCACTGCTTTTCAGTATATGCTCCGTTCATCTGAACTTTTCCACCCATAAAATTTAAAAACCGGGTGGCCCCGGCGTGGAAGTCAAACGGCTTTCAGGTCGGGACCTCGCTAGTCTCCTTTTGTAATCACTATAGTACTGGCGGCGCTGATCGCAACTGTGGATAACTTTCGGGTTTCTTTCGGGTCAATTTGGTATAATTATATATACCAAAAGAAAACCGAAACTATGGTTACCAAAATTCAAAAAGGAACGCTGGATTTCATAAAGAGTTATCTTCGGAAAAACAGCTACTCCCCCACCCAAGAAGAAATGGCAAAGCATTTTCGCCGCTCCCTCAGCTCCATAAACGAGCGCCTGCAAAAATTAGAAGAGCGCGGGGAAATTCGTTTGAATAAAAATCGGCATAGAGGGATAGAAATACCGGAGGCCGTTTCTATGGTCCAAGTTCCCCTACTCGGCACTATTACCGCCGGACAACCCATGACCTTATTTGAAGCGCCGACGGAAACAATTGCAGTGCCAGCCGCCAGAATCCCCCAGTCGGGCGATGTATACGCGCTTCGCGTTCAAGGCGAAAGCATGATTGAAGAAAATATCAACGATGGAGATATTATTCTCGTGAAACCGCAATCGGTTGCAGAAAATGGCCAAAAGGTAGTTGCACTTATAGACAACAGTGAGACAACTATCAAGAAGTTTTATAACGAGCGTGGGCAAATACGCTTGCAACCGGCCAATAAAACAATGGCGCCCATTATTATCAAAAAAGGAGAACGAGAATTTGCGATACGGGGGGTTTTTGTGGATGTGATAAGAAATGAAAGTGCTACTACACCTACTACGTTCAAAACAAACTATCAAGTTGTTCCTCGAAAGTTCGGCGCGTTGCCGCTGAATAAGATCATTTGCGGGGATGCAGTCGAGATAATGAAGAAATTCCCAGATAATTCGGTCGACATCGTCGTAACTTCCCCGCCCTATGATGGTATTCGCGACTACAAAGGGTTCTCTTTCGACCTGCATGCGGCAGGCAAAGAAATTTATCGGATATTGAAGGAGGGTGGCGTAGCTGTTATGGTCATACAAGATCAGACGAAGAATTTCGGGAAGTCACTCACTTCTTTCAAAACGATCGTTGATTGGTGTGACAATGTCGGCTTCAAGCTATTTGAGACAGTTATTTATAGGAAATACGGAGCGGAGGGGGCGTGGTGGAGTAAGCGCTTCCGCGTTGATCATGAATACATGCCGATTTTCCTTAAAGGTGACAGGCCTCAATACTTTAACAAGGAGCATTTAAAAATCCCATCGAAACACGGAGGGAAAACCCTTACCGGTGGGGGTACTCGGCTTACCAACGGCATCCGCATTAACACCAGGCCAATCAAAATAAACCCGATGAAGTGCAGGGGCACCATTTGGGAGTATATGACAGCCGGTGACGGGAGCCGTTTAAAACACCAGCACCCAGCAACCTTTCCCAACCAACTACCCTATGATTTCATTCAGTGTTTTTGTCCTTCTGGCGGAGTCGTTTTGGATCCGTTCGTCGGGAGTGGTACGACCGCGGTAGCCGCCAAGAACTTGGGGAGAAAATATATAGGCATCGATATAGCAAAGGAATATTGCGGTATAGCGGAAAAGAGAATGAAATTAGAGACCAATTCTCAGCGCTTGTCTTAATTTTCCAGAGTGTATTCTATACTAAGTCCACTAATAACAGCTAGAGAAAGCGGGTTCTTTTCGAGAAGTATATTATAGCGGGCTTTCCCCGGTTTTACTGATCCCTTCTTGAATTTCTTGATTTTGAATTTATTCCAAGTCCAGTCCTTACTTTGATATTTCCAATTTGTTTTTTGAGACAGGAATTTTAGGAAAGGGACCGCTTTCCCAAGTTCTTTTTTGTTGATTTTATAGAGACTACCCTCTCGTTCGAGATTAGTGGGTTCACCTTTCATGTTTGATATTTTTATTTTATCTCCTCCGCGCTTCCCGCTTCCGATATTCTCTATCTCTTTAAACAGTTCCCGTAACGCAATCATTAATTCCGATATTGAATAATGATCATTGAAGAAAACTTTATGTAGGCAGTTATTTTTTATATCTCCACTTAAGAAATTAAGCCATCCTAAGCAATTTTCCGGGTAATTGAACAAATTTTTGAATACGCCGTCAGTGTATAGAAGCGGACATATTCCGCTTTCAGGAACGTTAATCTTAATCTTATTCCCAATTATACCCAGAAGAAGATGCACGGTACCAAATGGATATTTAAGTTTAAAGTCGTGCTTTGTGTCAAAATTTCTTAAATTATTCGCTGAAATACAATTTTCAAAATTACCCCAATTCCCAGGCAGCTGATTCTTGTCGTACATAACCATGTGTTGCCCGATACTCCTGACGTCTTTTCTGAAAATCTCCATATCTAGGAAAACGCAGTCGCTCTCTTTATAACCGTTTTCAATTAAGAGGATCTTCCCATCATAAAATCCTCGGATTTTCCATCCAAGATAATGCGACACGAGAAGTCCGCAAAGCAAACCATCACTATCAGGACTCAAAACACAATTTTGGTTCTTCTGGATGACCCACGGATGTTTTTTGACGAGTACCTCATAGTCGAGGATACCGTTTTTATTCACTAGTGTTTCCCTTGTCTTTAATTCCATATTTACCTAAATCCTACCCCTTCGACTGGCTCATGGTAACCCCCTCCCCTACCCCAAAGGCAAAAGAATAGGCGTTAGGCGTTAGGCGCCAGAAACCTTGGAGGGAAGCGCCGAAGGGTTAATTTGGGGAAGTCGGACTTCCCAAAGGAAGTCCGACTTCCTGCGGAGGGGATGGGTTTAATGTTTGGACATCGGATGTCCCGAAGGACATACGATGTCGGGAGAAGAGGAGGGTGCAAGCCCTTCAACTGCGCTCAGGGCAGGCGGGACTTAGCGAGGCGGAGGATGGTCTTGATGACCGTGTCTGGGTTGAGTGAAATGCTCTCTATCCCCTGCTTTATAAGGAACGTGGCGAAGTCGGGATAGTCGGAGGGGGCCTGGCCGCAGATGCCGCTGTATTTTTTGCGCGTGCGGCACTTCGCGATAACCTCTGCTATCATCTTTCTTACCGCCGGGTCGTTCTCGTTCGCGATATGGGAAACGGTGCCGGAGTCACGATCAAGCCCTAGAACGAGCTGGGTCAAATCGTTAGACCCGATAGACATACCGTCAAAGACATCCAGGAACTCATCGGCGAGGAGGATGTTTGAGGGGATTTCGCACATTACGTATATCTGTAACGCTGATTCACGCGGATTTGGAGCTGATTGACGCGGATTATTAGACGCTGATTGACGCTGATTAAGACGCGGATTTATGCGGATATCAACTGATTTATGCGGATGAAGTCCATACTTTTCCATCACCGCGATTACCTTCCTCCCTTCCTCCGGCGTGCGGCAGAAGGGCACCATCGGCACTACGTTCGTGAGGCCGAACTTCTCGCGGACGCGCCGCAGGGCTTTCACCTCCAAGCCGAACGCTTTCTCGAATTTCGAGTCGTAGTAGCGCGAAGCGCCGCGCCACCCGAGCATGGGATTCTCCTCCACCGGTTCATAAAGTTCACCGCCCACGAGCTTCCGGTACTCGTTCGTCTTGAAATCCGAGAAGCGGATGATGACCTCGCGCGGGTAGAACGCCGCCGCTATCTTCGCGATGCCCTCGGCGAGCTCGTCCACGTAGAATTTTATCTTATCCTTATAGCCCGGCGTCAGTTCGTCAATTTTTCGAATTAGTTTCTGCCGTTCTAACCTCTCGGTCGCTGTTTTAAGTTTAAAGTTTTCGGTTTTTAGTTTTTGGTACTCCAAAAGTGCGTTGGGGTGGATCTTGATATGGGAGGCGATGATGAACTCCAGCCGCCCGAGACCAACACCGTCTACGGGGAGGTAGTGGTTCTTGAACGCCTCATCGGGTGCGCCGATATTGACCATTATTTTTACCTTTGGCTTCGGGAGCTTGTCCAGGTGATGCTCTTTTATTTCAAACGGCAGTTTCCCCTGGTACACATGGCCGGTTTCGCCGCCGCTGCAATCCACGGTGATGACCTGGCCCGTCTTCAATTTCCGCGTGGCGTTCCCCGCGCCCACGATGCAGGGAATCCCGAGCTCGCGCGAGACGATGGCTGCATGCGACGTGCGCCCGCCCTTGTCGGTGACAATGGCCGCGGCAATCTTCATGATGGGTTCCCAGTCAGGGTCGGTGACCTCGGTCACGAGCACCTCGCCGGGCTTGAAGGCACCGATGCTCCTCACGCTTTGTATCACCCGCGCCTTCCCCACACCTATCTTTGTCCCGACCGCGACACCTTCCGCGAGAATTTTATCCTGGGCCTGTCGAAGGACTTTATCCGCGAGCCGGTACTCACGGTAGATTTTCTTACTCTCCATCGCGTGAACCGTTTCGGGGCGCGCCTGCACAATGAAAAGCTCGCCGCTCTTCCCGTCCTTTGCCCATTCAATGTCCATCGGCTGCTCGCGTTTATGAAGTTTTGAAAAATGTTCTTCAATGACAACCGACCATCGGGCGAGCGTGAGTACCTCGTCTTCCGTGAGGCAGAAGCGGTTCTGATCGCGCGCTGAGACCGCCACCTTCCGCGTGCCTCCCCCGCCTCCGTGTGAACTTCGGCGAGGCGAGTCCGCGTAGACGAGCTTCACCGTTTTCTTCCCGAGGTTCTGGGCGATGACCGCCTTGAACCCCTGCGCCAGAGTCGGTTTGAAGACCACAAACTCGTCCGGCAGCACCTTTCCCTGCACCACCATCTCGCCAAGGCCCCACGAGGCGTTCACCACCACCACTTTGTCGAACCCCGTCTCGGTGTCAATGGTGAAGATAACGCCGGAGGCGGCGAGGTCGGAGCGCACCATCTTCTGGACGCCCACCGAGAGCGCCACGTCAGAGTGCGCAAAACCCTTGTCCGCGCGGTACGAGATGGCGCGGTCCTTGAAGAGCGATGCAATGCATCTCTTCGTGGCGAGGAGCACCTCATCGGCGCCTGAGACGTTCAGGAACGTTTCGTGCTGGCCGGCGAAGGAAACGCCGGGGAGGTCTTCTGCGGTCGCGGACGAGCGTACCGCCGTATCCACGTTCTTCCCGTACTTCCGCTCCAGCTTCCGATACGCCGCCCGTATCTCGCGCTTCAGGTCCGCGGGGAGTTCCGCTCTCACTATGAGCTCGCGCACCGCCTTGCCGCGCCGCTGGAGATCTTTGAGGTTGCTGGTTTTAAGGCCCGCGAGGAGCGTTTTTATCTCGCGGTCAAGTCCGGTCTCTCTCAAAAAGTAACGGTACGCGCCCGCGGTTATCGCAAAACCGTCCGGAATATTGATATTCCGTTTTGTTAGGTTCGCGTACATTTCCCCGAGCGCGGCGGTCTTGCCGCCCACCTTCGGGACGTCTTTCAAACGTATGTCTTTGAACCAGATGATGAATTTCTTACTTGTTTGAGCCATACTACTTTTTACCAAAAATTAAAACTACCATCCATATTCACTGTACAGCTTCCCGCCTAAAATGCACGTAATAGCTTGCTTTATATAGGGAATTATATTTTTTGGAAGGCCGTTTAAATGATACCATCTCATATCATCACATTTATTTTGCTCCATGATTACTGACTTGCCTTCCCACGCCATTGCCGAGAAAAAAATTGATTCTTTCCTCTACTGTTTCCTTTCGATGTATAATGTGAACCAACTTCAGATTTTTTTCTTTCAAATCTATTCCCGTTTCTTCTTTTGCTTCTCGGACCATTGCATGTGTAAGCGTTTCGTTGCCATCAAGATGACCCGCGGGGAAACTGTAATCTCCGTCATGGAAACATGTATTGAACCTCCTCGCAAGAAGAATTTCACTGTTTGTTATTAAAACGAGGTAGACGGTCGGTACTATCTTAAATTTTTCATTTTTCATGTTCCTTATATCCCCTGCACTTTAAGAGTAATGATTAAGTCGAGAACGTTGTAACTGGTGTCGTCCGGTTCGATGGTGAACGACTGTTTGCAGTTTTGGCACCGCTTGATTTCCATATTCAATTCATGGTTTCCGCACTAAGTATGACATGTCATACTTAATCTCATCGGCTCATTTTTCAGATGACTTCTGCATTGTAACAACTTTCACAGTACACAATCTCTTTGCGTTCGGGGGCATAGGAGGTTTTGAACTCATTCCTATTTATTAACCCATCAGTGCAACGATGAGATCCGAGACGTTGGAGCCGGTGTCGCCCGTTAAAAGGTAGTCGCCGGTGGCTTTGAAAAACTTGTAGGAATTGTTCTCGGCGAGGAATTGCGCGGCATCAAGCTTGAGCTTCTCCGCGTGTTCCCTCGTTATTATATCAGAGATGGCACCCGCGAAGTTGGTGTTGTCGCGGCCGTCGGAGGCGAGCGTGAGGATAAGGTCATCGGGGCCAAGCGCAGGGAGCGCGGCGAGAGCAAGTTCCAGGTTCCTCCCGCCTTTCCCTCCCGGTGCGCGGACGGTAACCGTCGTTTCCCCGCCGTAGAGCAGCACCGTCTTCAATTTCTCCTTCGCGAGATCCCGGACGATTGCGGCGGCCGCCTCCCGCGCCTCGCCGCGGAGGTTTGCGGTCATGATGCGGGACGTGAAATTGAGTTTTTCCGCCTCCGCCGCCATCGCATTGAGCGCGGCTTGGTTTGAAATGGCAAGGAGGTTTATCACCTTTTTAAAATACTTGTCTTCCTTCGGTGTTTCCACGAGTGAGGCGTCCCACCCGCACCCCACGGTGATCTTATATTTCTCAACCACCCGTCGCGCATCCGCCACCGTGGTGGTGTCTTTCACAGTCGGACCTGAGGCAATGAACTCAAGCGCTCCACTCGGGACGTCGGAGAAGATGAGCGAGATGGCCTGCGCGGGGTACGCGTAGCGTGCGAGCCAGCCGCCGCGGGCGAGCGAGGTATGCTTGCGGAGCGTGTTCACCTCGTGGATATCAGCACCCTCCTCGAAGAGGCGGTGGAGAATGTTCGCTTCATCTTGGTAGGTGAAATTTTGCGGCTGGCCCGCTTCCGCCCGGCTACGCCCGCCTGCTGCCTGCCTGCTGGCAGGCAGGGACGGGCAGGGACGGGCAGGGACGGGCAGGCCCGCCTCCGCTTCCGCCTTCGCTAAAGCTTCGGTGGACGGGGAAGCTATAGCGGGTAAACAGAGGAGCGTGGAGCCGCCGCCGGAGATAACAAAGAGCACCGTGTCCTTTTCTGAAAGTCCGGTGAGCGTTTGAATAATCTTCTTCGTGGCATCCACATTGGGTTGTGTGGGGAACGGGTGGGTACCGAAGCGAATTTCTAATTTCAAATTTCCAATTTCTAATGACGGCTTGTTTGACGTTAGAATTATTCCACCAGACAATCTTTCGCCGAGAATTTTTTCCAGTACCTTGCCCGCTTCCAATGAACACTTCCCCACCCCGATGACGAGGAGTTTACCGTCCGGCGCGAGCTTGAATTCCTTCCCTTTCACAGAGAGCGTGTCGCCGGAGAGCCGCACGGCGTCCCGCACCACAGTTTCAGTATCAATGGCGGCGAGTCCCGCTTCGGCGATTTGGAGCGCCGCGTCGCGTGCGGCGCTCTTCGCGAGGTCTTTAGAGTTTTGTATCTTGCCCATTGAGCTCCATTTTATCATCTACCGCTTGGTTAGGGAAATAATAATTTCTTTATTAGGGTGCTATAATTAATTATAGCACCTTCTCATTTTGTTCATTCTTTTTGTTTATGAGTGCCGGAGATAATAAGGAGAAAAAAGAATTGTGAAGCTCCACAGGCTTATCCAGCCTTCGTAGCCCCGCTTAGCGGGGCGGAGTAGGCCGCCCGTGGTTTTCTACGAGCGAATAAAAAAGTATATCACTTTCAACGACCGTTGAAAGTGATATACTTCAAGTGAAATTCTATTGGTTTACACCTACCGCGACCCCTATCGCATTTATAAGCCCCAACCACAATATTTTTGACGTTTTCATTTATTTGGTTCCCGGAAGCGTGCATCCACTTACCTGCGCAAGACGTTCAAGCGGTTGTTCTCCCACTAATTGCCTTCCGTCGGGAAGCATCCAGGTAGGGACTCCTTCCACCTTTGCGGTGAGGCATTTCTCTGTTTCTTGAGTGCACTCTACGTAGGGCACGTACTTGAACGAGCTCCCAAACATAGCTTTCTGATTTTGGCAGTGGGAGCACGAGTATGCACCATACATCGTCACGTTCTTTGCGGCGAGGCATTGAGCGAATGGGTCCAGCGCAGTGCCGGAGCGCGCCCCGGAAGTGCCGAGTAGCGCAGCAATACCTATCGCGACAACAAGAATAATGATAATGATGACAACGGATTTGGTCATTGGAGTGTGGATAACTTAGGCATTGACGAGAATATAGTTATGGGTATACATTCATAATAGATAGTCGGTTCAAAGGTCGGGCTATCTGCTAAGTAATAATACCCATAAAGTTATGCCAAGACAAAATGGGACTGGGCCTTTGGGTTTTGGCCCTGGCACTGGCTGGGGTATGGGACCTTGTGGAGGCGGTGTAGGTTGGGGAAGAGGTTTTGGGCGAGGGTTCGGCAGATTCTGGAGATTCGGCTCTCAAGTGTCGCAAAAAGACGAAAAGCAAGTGCTGGCGGAAGAAGTAAAGATTTTGGAAGACGAGTTGAAAGCAGTTAAAGAACGTTTAGCCGAACTAGGCGCCCACAACTAAAGAAGGTTGAGAACCCAGCCCTTCCTTTCGGGAGGGCTGGGAGTATTCTTTAATTAAAGATTATCAACTTATTCAAATTATTTCAATAATAAATTATGCCAAGACCAAGACTTTGCAGAAGAATACAATTTAATCCAAATGTGACTTATTTCAAACCTCAAGGTGTACCCATGAGGTTATTAGAAGTGATTGAGTTGACTACTGAAGAAGCAGAGGCCTTAAGATTGAGAAACATAAAAGATTTAGAGCAGGGGGAAGCGGCTAAAAAGATGAATACTTCTCAGAGCACTTTTCAGAGAATTTTATCCTCAGCCTACAAAAAAATCACAGAAGCAATCATTCATGGAAAGGCAATAAAAATCACAAAAATAGAATGAGAATAGCTAAATCTCTATAAAACTGTTGCAAACAACCTCAATCAAAGCGAATCTATTCATCGCAGCAGTCCACGAGCTTCTCCAAGATATCCTCCAAGGTCCACGGCTTTTTCATCCCCTTCTCATCGTGAATATTCAGCTTATCGTCTGCGATTCTCTTCACATCACCCGTGTCAATGAGCTTGAGGCGCAGGCCCCAGAAGAGCGCGTAGATACGGTAGGCATGTCCGAAAAGTTCTTCGGCTTCCTCGCGCTTCCCCTCCCCAAGCGCCTTCGTGCCCACCTCCATGAGGCGCATGGTGGCGGCAAGCAGATGTTTTGAGATGCACCACGTCTCGCCCTCGTTCCGCGGCATCATCTTTGCGAGGAGTGTTTTCCTAAGCTCGCGCGTTTCTTGGAGCAGGTCCAGGTACTCCGATTTCTTCGTCTTCTCCGCGGTGAAGAAGAAATGCTCTTCCAAGCTCACGAGGTTCATGATGGCGAGCGAGAGGTCCTCCTCTGAGGAGAGGTCCACCTTCCCCTCTTCTTTGAGCGCGCGTATCTTCGCCGCGAGCGCCTCCATTTTTTTAGCGTTTTCGTCCATAGGTATTAGTGTAACATCTTGAACTTTGTTTTTCATTGTTTTTCATTTATTTGGTTCTATCTTGTTTTATGTCCCATTGGACGGCCGTCCAACAGGACATAGTTTTACGAATTTATACTTTCACCCTCCCTCTGCCTGTTTCACTATCTCTCTATCCGTTTCACTCTCCTTCTACCCGTGCGGGCGCGGTTTCTCGCGCGCCCA
>Ga0210018_1000220_pt1 | contig 27499 bp, 34 predicted proteins | sample CryGeyCG2014_010_2_FD_183967 | JGI IMG/M metagenome (GOLD analysis project Ga0210018, IMG submission 183967) | Groundwater microbial communities from aquifer - Crystal Geyser CG09_land_8/20/14_0.10 (SPAdes) (version 2) | ecosystem: Environmental > Aquatic > Deep subsurface > Groundwater | place...
GGATGATGCTTATGCGAGCGATAAAAAGAAATTACAGGAAAGTAGAAAAAAGATTCTAGAAATGGCTGATTGGATAATTCCTGGACACGGAAAAATGTTTAAGGTTCAAAAATAATTTCTGTGCCCCTTTTTCTTAAAATAAATTTTTGCCGCTAAAGAAAAACTTGAAATTGTTAAAGAACGCGGCGAGCCGCAAATTACGGGGGCTTGCTTTCGCCCCGAGCTTGTCGAGGGGCGAAAAATGTTCGAATTACTTTAAGTATACGGAGCAATGATTATCAAAGAAAAAACCTCTCTCAATTTATTAGATCCCGTTTTCGTCAAAGTGGTGGTAGACGTGGAAAAAGAAATTATTTCTGCAAATTGTGAACTTCATTCAGATTGTATGGAGGAGCTTTTAGCTAATGGTTCTTCACCTATTAACCTGTGGGGAGCGAACGTTTATCCGACCGACAAAAAGATAGATTTCATTTCTTTAATAAATATCCGACCGGCAAATCATAACCGCTCAATGGATATTGAAGACCCTGTAATTAAGAAAAAAGTTGAAGATATTATTAAAAATTTACTATTCTAATGGAGCAAAATCGCTGGAAAAATTTTACTAAGCGTGAGCAGATAATGATGATAGGTGCAGAATTTATGAGGGCTAAAACCTGGCAGCATAAAAACCCTTCGCTTCGCTCAGGAACTTTGTTTCCTAACGGAAATAAAAACCCTTCGCTTCGCTCAGGAACTTTGTTTCCTAACGGAAATAAAAACCCTTCGCTTCGCTCAGGAACTTTGTTTCCTAACGGAAATAAGGATCAAGATAAATTCCATTTGGCCTTAGAACGCGCTCTCGAATTAATTGATCTTACTCTTTCTGACGATAAATGGAGAGATAATACTCTTGCGCTTTTACGGTTACGAGACGAAGTAGCTAAGTTTTATGTCGCAGAACGAACAGACGATATCTCGTTTCTCTATAAGGCTCTCTAAAAAATCCTTATCTTCGTGGAAACGAAATAAGCCCATCGCTGAAGGGCGCTTTTTGTTTTCGGTTGTTCTTTGCGGTGTGGTGAGAATCTACTTCCCGAATTCCGACCGAGCTTCGCATTTCTCTTGCGAAGCACCCCGCGAAGCGAGGGAGGGAATCCCTTCGCCTGCCAGCATTGCTAAAGCAAAGCTTTTGTAGACTGGGGCAACTCTTCTTCACAAAAGGCGGACTCGCCTTGGGCGAGGAATCCCTCGGTTTAGTGCAGGCGGATGCCGGCGAATTTTTTGGAAGGCGTTTTTATAGTACTTACCCTTGCTCCACCCGCCCATGCGCGGGCAAGGTATAGGAACTCCCTTGATATAGTATAACCTATTTTGGGATATTCTACAATGGGATATATTATAAAAATAAGTATATGCCAAAATCGATTTATTCAAAAGAATATAAAAGGGTTGTTGATAGATTAAAAAAAGCTAGAGATGAAGCCAAATTAAAGCAAACAGAGGTTGCTAAAAAACTAAGTAGGCCACAATCTTATATTTCAAAAATTGAAAGAGGAGAAAGAAGAATTGATATTACGGAATTAAAGAAAATAGCGGATATTTATAAAAAATCGCTTGATTACTTTGTAAAATAATATGAAGCTGAAAACTCTAAAAAAGGAACTTCAAGAGATAAAAAAACAAGGCTTTGTCAAAAGCCATCGTGTTGGTGATACTGGAATCGGCAAGACACTAGAAGATTTGCTTGGTATCAAAGAAAACAATCTACGCCTTCCCGATGTTGGTGATGTTGAATTAAAAGCTAAGAGAATAGACTCCGGTAGTATGCTTACTGTTGCTACAAAATCACCAGAACCAAAAGGAATAAATAAGGTTTTGTTTGAGAAATATAAATATTTAGACAAAGAGGGGAAATATAATTTACATTCTACTGTTTGCGGGTCTCGAAAAAATCTTCAATCGTTTAAGGTTGTTTTTGAGGACGAAAAACTTGTTTTAAAAAATAAATCTAAAATAGAGGCGCATTGGCCTATTTCTATTTTTGATGATGTTTTGAAAGCAAAATCAGATAAAATTCTATTGGCCTTTGCGGAAACAAAAGGTGAGCGAAAGACCAAAAAAGAAAAAGTTCCATTTTACAGAAGTTTATTTACTCTCAAATCTTAATATTAATAAATTTAAGTCTGCCGTTGAGAGCGATAAATTGAAAATTGATATTAGAATAGGCGTTTATAGGAGCGGGAAGAATAAAGGAAAATATCACGACCATGGCACGGGTTTTAGAATAAATAAAAGAGATTTTTTACACCTTTTCAATAATTTTACTCAAATTATTTAGTCTTTTCTTAAAACAACAATACTCTCTTTGTTCATTGTTTCCTCTAGTGCCCCAACGATATTCGTGGGTGAATTTTTGATGGGCATTCTTTTCCCGGGGATATTTCTAACGAAAATATCTTCGCAAGTAAATCCAATTTTCTCGCCCAATTCTGCGATTATAAAATCGGTTGGTATTCGCACTTGTTTTACAAGACGATTGCCGACTACTAGGCAAAAATATTTTTTTGGCTTAAGTATTCTATGAGCTTGTTTTAAACAATCATTTAGACCAATATAAAAACTTAAAACATCTTTAGCCCGTTTTTCGTCTACTTTAGCAATTTTATGCAGAGAATTTTTTAAATAACTTGAATTTAAGGAATGGTCAAGGGTTTTTGTCGCTTTTCCGCCCAGTAGTTCGTTATCAACTCCGGAGGCCTTGTTTGGGTCTTCAAAAATATCTATCCATTGCGCGGAAAGGCGAGAAAATTGGCCATAGGCAACCGTTGTCCTTGAATCTCCATAAGGCGGAGAAGTAATAATGCAATCAATCAAATTATCTTTTATGCCATTAGTTTTTGAAGAATCACCATAAATTATTTTGGTCCAAACTTTTTTATTTACATCTTTATAAAAATCAGTCATTCCCTTGATGTTCGCTTCTGTTTTCTTTTTGAAAATTCCCAAAACATCAGGATTATAATTTTCTAATTTATCTTTTTTTATTCTGACGAGTTTAAATTCACCACTTTTCGTGTTCGAGGACAATCTCACGGTTTCACTGAACGAAACCATAAAATAATTTCGTATGTCCTCATCCTTTATTTTTAAAATTGCTTTTTTGATTTTTGCTAATTGTATGACGACTTTTTCTTTAAACCAAAAATCAATATTATTGAAAATTGGTTTTTTAATTTCTGTATCTTTTATTTTTTCAATTTCGGAAAGAAGTTTAAAATATTCATTCGTAAGCGTTGAGGGATTGATTGGCGTTGTTTTGGCTTTCGCTAAAAAGATTGCCAAAGGATTTAAGTCAATGCCAAAAGCGTTTCTGCCTAAAAGTCTACTTTCAATTAATGCGGAACCAGACCCACAAAAAATATCACAAATTGTTTCTCCTGTCTGACTGTAATTTTCTAAAAGCCGTCTTGCGACTTGCGGAATAAACATTGCCGGATATGTATGTATTCCGTGGGTGTAAGTTTTTGTATTTTCTCCTCTATAATCCCATGAGTAATCTATTCTTCTAACATATTTTTCATCATTTACTTTTTCTTTTTCGATTTGCGTTTCTAAATTTCTTATGATTTTTACAACAACCCCTCTTATTTCTACCTCCTCTCTATAAATAGGGAAAAGTGTGGGGTTTGCGGGTTGTAGTCTAATCCGATTTTTTTCTCTGTAAAGTTTTTTTAGCGTTGCTTCGTTGTCATCAATTATTGCAACAACTGTTTGTCCGTTGTCGGCAAATTCTTGTTTTCTAATAATAACGATATCCCCATCAAAAATTCCTTCGTCAATCATGCTGTTGCCTTGCACCCTCAGAGCATAATTTTTTCCATATTTCCCAACTTCATCTTTTGAAACAGTTATTGTTTCGTTAGGAATTTCAATTGCTTCAATTGGTTGTCCCGCGGCGATTGTTCCAACTAAAGGAACTTCAATTGTCGCTTTTTCGTTTCTTGCCGATACTGATCTCGGCTGATTATATTCTTTTTGCAAATATCCGGCTTCTTGTAGTTTTTTAACATGATGATGAGCCGTAGAAACGGAGGATAATTTAAGGTGTTTTTTTATTTCCTCAAGAGAAGGCGAAAACCCTTTCTTTTTTCGAAAATAGGTAATAAAATCTAGGGCTTGTTTTTGCCTTTTTGTTATCATAGTGATATTATAGAAAATAAATCGAAAGTGTGAAAGTGCTAGTTATCCACAACTCTTATAATGGACACAGAAAATACAAAAATCGAAAATCGGGAGATATCGAAAAGTCCGGGCCAAAATAAATCGGAAGAGTATTTAGCTAAAATTTGTAACAGGACTTTTCTTTCGTTGTGGAGTTATCCAAATCTTTATCGAGCAAGGGGAAAAGAATTATCCGACCTACTCGTTGTTTTTGGCAATCACATTCTAATTTTCTCCGACAAAACTTGCGAATATCCAACAACAGACAATTCGGAACTCAATTGGAGCAGATGGTTTAGGAGGGCTGTCGCAAAATCGGCAAAACAACTATGGAGAGCGGAACAGTGGATTAGACAAAACCCGAAGCAGGTTTTTTTAGATAAGGAATGTTCTCGAGCATTTCCATTTGATATTGATACGACTCAAGCGAGAATTCATTTAATACTCGTTGCGCGCGGTGTTGCTGGAGCATGTAAAATCTTTTTTGGTAGCGGAAGCGGAAGTTTAATGATTCGAAACGATGTAAAAGGTATTGACGCGCATACCGCGCCGTTTGTTATCGGCGATATTGATCCGACAAAAACCTTTATTCACGTTTTAGACGATACAACATTGGATATAGTTATGAGTGCTCTAAATACTGTATCCGATTTTACATCATACCTCGGTAAAAAAGAGGCATTGCTACGTTCTGGCAAAAATATTTTCGCAACAGGAGAAGAAGATTTACTCCCATACTATATGACAAAAATGAAGAGAGAGGAGCATGATTTTGATTTTCCAAAAGATTCTGACGGGATTGCTATTTTGGAGGGCGAGTGGGATCGCTTTTGTGAAAATCCGCAGAGAAAAGCCCAACTTGAAGAAGATAAAATTAGCTACTTTTGGGATGCTCTTATTGAGCAATTTAATACCCATGCTCTGAACAGCACGCAATATGTGGTTTCTGCAGGAGGGGTCAAGGATTCTGAAAAGGTCATGCGATTTTTCGCGAGTGAATCACGATTTAAGAGAAGACTATTATCAAAGGCTGTACTCGGCTTAATTGAGAAAACGCCCGAAAACACTTGTGGCCGAAGATTTGGTGTACCGCTTGACGGAGAAGGGCCTTATTATGTTTTTGTCGCATTTCCGAGGGAAAAAGAACATACCGAAAAAGAATATCGCTCCTTCAGGGGAGAATATCTCAAGGTCTGCTGTATGGTAGTTCGATCTGTTTACCCCAAAGCTCATGACATAATTGGGTTTGCAACCGAAGCTGGAAAATCTTTGGGAGGGAGATCAGAGGATGCTATGTATTTTGATGGTCGGCATTGGGATGATGAAATACATAAGGAAGCAAAAGAGTTACAAGAAAAACTTGGAATACTTGTGGAGTCAACATATTATAAAGTCCATGATATAGAATTTCCGGATGTTCCCGATAAACAAGTCCCAAAGGTTGGGAGAAATGAAAAATGTCCTTGCGGGTCAGGTGTAAAATATAAAAAGTGCCATGGTATAAATTCGTAGTCGCCGCCAAAAAATTCGCCGGCCCAAGCGAGGGCGCAGCGGAAGGAAGGGGCGAGGAGGAAGAATTCCGTCGCGCCCGAACGATAAAATTTTAAAATTCAGCGTTCGGATTTCGTTCAGCGTTCGGAGCTAACAACCGTCTCGTAGTTGGGGCGGTTTTTGATAAGGCTTGACTTTTTTATTTGAAGTGATAAATAGAGACATAGTAAAAGCACATTACAATAATAAAAAGGAGGGGTAAAAATGGACTCTAGTTTGATAGAAAAAATTGAAGAAGTGGCCATAGGCGCATTAAGAACAACGCGTCAAATCCATGAAGAACTTGGTACTTGCGGCGAAGAGACAGTTCAGAAAAATCAATTCGGAGAAAACTCTCTAAGAATGGACGTTGAAGCCGAAAAAGTAATAATTGACGCATTTCTAAAAGCGAGGATTCCAATAAGAATTAAATCGGAAGAACATGGAACGGTTGAAATTGGAGAAGAGCCAACTTGTTTAGGGGTACTTGACGGTTTGGATGGTTCGGGGGTTTACAGAAAAGCAAGAGGCAAGGGAAGATACGGAACTATGTTTGGTATTTTTTCAAATTTGGATCCTTGTTATGATGAATATTTGTTTAGCGGAATTATGGAGCACACTACTAATAGATTGTTTTTTTCTTCTAAGGGCAAAGGGAGCTTTATGGTAGTTAACGGGATTAAAAGGCCTATTAAATGTTCGGGCGCATTGCGCCTGGGAAAACAAACGAGAATTTATATTGACGAAGGCGTAGAGTCCAATAAGACACTTTTTTCGAAGAGACTAGGAGGGTTTAACACGTTTTACTTAGGTTCTTCGGCTGTGTATTATGCGGACATGGCCTCAGGAAATGCGGACTTGGTATTAGAGTGTACGCGAAAAGGTAGTTTAGAAATAGCGGTGGCTTACGGATTAATAAGGGAATCTGGTGGTGTTATGGTTACAATGGATGGTAATGATCTGGGAGGAAGGAAATACTTGTCGTTTGGTCAAGACACACACATACCCGTGGTAACCGCTTCGACTAGTCAGTTGGCGCAAGATTTGATTGATTATGTTAATCGAATCGAGAGCGGATTTTAAATCCGCTCTTTTTGTTGTCAAATCGAAAGAGTCTTGACAAAAAGAGAGAGTTAGTTAAGCTAAAAATAGATCTTTTCATCTTTCAAAAGGAGAGAAGAGGAGAGTAAGATGAATATCGAAGCATTGGGTAGAAAATTCAATGACGGTAAGCTTAACAGAATGCCGAGAGGCGAGTATGGGGAATGAGCCAAGTCACTTCCTTCGGGTGTCTGTTTGTTTTGCGAAAGATCTTATCAGAGGATCATTAGAGGATTCCGGTATTGGTACTGGGCTGAATCAATCGCGCCATACGCCGCTGTTCAAACGTTACTAGTTCTCAATCGCCACGTAGTCTCTTTGGGAGAAATGACCGACGAAGAACGTGCCGAAATGTGCGATTGTATGCAGAGAATTGATGATGCATACGAAAGAGTGGGGATACAAAAAGTTCGTCAATTGCAACACACAAGGTTTGATCTTATAAGAAGAAGTAGAGCCGAAGGAATTGTTACTTCCAATGAACATTATCACATGCAGTTTATGCGATATGAAGACGGGGATCTGGATCCCGTTATACTAGAAACGGCTTGGCAACAGGATTAATTAGCTTATTTGGGGCAGTAGCGGCTTGATGATCACCCTAGATGTTTGTATATAAAAGTTTCTTGGCTAACGCCAAGAAACTTTTTTTGTCAATCGCCAATCAAGCTCCTCCTTCACTAACCTCCTTCGCTAAAGCTACGGACGGTCAAGAAGTTACGGATGGACAAGTCTTCTTTCTTCGCCCTAGGCGGATACGGACGGGCAATGACTCCAATCTGTGAAGTAATATTTTTCAAACCGTTAGGGCTTGATTTTTTATAATGGCGTGGTAGATTCTTTATAGAATAAAATAAACAGAAAGGAGGGATTCCGATGGCTTTGGAAGAGCGCAAAGTAAAAGATATTCTGAGAGGCGGGAGTGAAGAGATTACCATTCGTTTCGATGGCGATGACTTGGTGAAATTACCCTGTGATTGTGAGTATGATCCTGCCTTATGCAGGAAAGACGGCAATGAAGTAATGTTGGTAAGAAAGGTTGAAATCAAGAACCCAGACGGTTCTTGGAGTCCCTATCCAAGTGCAACCTGGCTTGATGAGGTTGAATGCGAAGAGCAACTCGTTAGCAGAGTTCTTATCAAAAAAACCAACGAAGAGGGATTTGATATTATGTCTTCTTCACAGGGAGTTCCTGATGGAAAACTGCTCGTGGCAGCCGAAGAGACCGGCGTTTATACAGAAACCATAGACGGATAGGGAGGAGGAGAATGCCCTTTATGCAACATCCAGACCCAGAGGTAAGGCAGGCACTTGTCCGATTGACTGATGCTCTGTGTACGTGGGAGCGTAACACAGGGAGAGAGTCGGTTCTGATTCTTAGGGAGGTAGACGGATTTGTCTACAGGGCTGTCAACGGGAAGCCCGACGTCCCCAATGATATAGAGGATGCTCAATTAATGAAATTAATTGAAGGTAAGTAATCTATATGGGGTGATGAATCAAGGAGATGTCTTCGGACATCTCCTTTTTATTTCATCAAACAGGTTCGAACGGCCTCCAGTCCGCGGGGATAGATTTTCCACAGGAAAGAACTTGACAACAAATACAGAGGGGCTATAATACAATTACTATGAACACTACCCCTGCATCGGCAAGGGTAGTTTTTTATTTGAAATCAGTTTATAATTATTTTATATATGGATATTCTTAAAAATAAAAAAGAAAGAGTTGCTGTTTATATAGACGGCAGTAATTTTTATGGTTATTTAAAAGATGAAGAAATAAATTTTCCTAAAGGAACTAAATTTGATTTTAAAGCATTTGTTAATCTTTTAGTTGGCGACAAAAGGGAATGTGTCTCAAAAAGATATTATACAGGTGTTTTTAGAAATATCGATGGAAGCCAAAAAAGTGAAGAATTGGTACGAGGGCAACAAAAATTTTTCACTAATATCCAAAAAGACGGTTTTGTAATTAAAAGAAGTAGAATTATGCCTCTTGGAAACATATATAAAGAAAAAGGAACGGATGTTAAAATTTCCGTAGATTTGATTGTCGGTGCAGTTGATAACTTATACGACACGGCTATTTTAGTGAGTTCTGATACTGATTTGATTCCCGCTATTCGTTATATTAAATACAGAAAGAAGAAACTTGAATATGTTGGTTTCGCCCACGCCCCATCTTTAGGAATACAAAAATACGCTGACTTTTCTATACTTTTATTACCCAGAGATATAGAGAAATTTAAAGAGAAAACATTATTATAATCCCATTAAATAGGTTCTAACATCCCTCCTTCATCAAGATTAAGGATGGGCAAAGCGTCCGTCCCTCGAAGGCAAGTAGTTGGGTTGACAAATCAATTTTTAAATGGTAAGCTTTTAGAGTAAGATAGTTGCTTAATAAAATTTAGTCGATTTATTCAGGGAACTAAACTTTAGGATAAAACCTTAAAATATTAATTAAACTATATAACAATGGAAGGAACAATTAAAAAAATTATAGCAGACAAAGGATTTGGATTTATTACAGTTGATGGAGAAGAAAAAGATTTATTTTTTCACAAGAATGAGTTGAAAGGCGTAAGCTACGAAGAGTTAAAAGAAGGCGATAGAGTATCTTTTGACAAAACTGATTCTCCAAAAGGGCCTAACGCAACAAACGTAACTCGTCTTTAAAGCTAATTCAACAGAATCAGATAAAAAAATCAAGCCACCCGTTTGGGTGGTTTTGATTTTTTGTGCTGTAGCGAGAATCTATGCTCCTGAATATCAGTTTTTCCTATGGATTTTTCCGTGGTGTGGCGAGAACCTACCCGCTACAAGTCCCTTTATATTTGAATGCTACCGGTAGGCAGGGTTTTTTGGTAGGATGAAGTATATGAATGTTGAAGTAGAAATTAGGGCAAAAATAAAAGGTTTCGCCGAAGTTAAGAAAGCTTTAAATAAAATTGGAGCCAGTTTTCTAAAAACAGAAAACCAAATAGATAAAATATTTGGAGCTTCTAAATTTTTAGATTCTGAGCATAAGATAGTGGAAGGAGGAATTGTTGCCAGAATAAGAGAAGCTGATGATAAAAGAACATTAGAATTTAAGGAAATTTTAAGACAAAAGGGTGGGATTGAATTGAGCTGTGAAGTGTCCAGTATTGAGTTAGCTGAAAAAATGTTAAAGAAACTTGATTTTGAAGAAGCTTTTACTATTAAAAAATCCAGAGAATCTTTTTCGTATAAAAACTTCACAATATGTTTAGATGATGTAGAGCAGTTAGGAAATTTTATAGAGATTGAAAAAATAATTTCTTCTGATAATAAAGAAGAAAAAGAGAAAGCAAAAGAACAATGCCTTGAACTATTAAGCATTTTAGCACTAGGTTCAGAGATAGAATCGAGAAAATACGGTGACTTAATGCAAGAACTTATAAACCAAAAAAGAGAAAATACTTAATATTAGACGCTATCTTACTCCTATCAAACAGGTTCTAGCATCCCTCCTTCGCTTCCTCCTTCGCTAAAGCTGCCTCCTTCGCCGACCTGCGCTTCGCCGAAGGCTTCGGCAAGGCGAGAGTAGCTTCGGCTACGAAGGCCGAGTCGGACGGACAAGAAAGCTTCCACCGTCGCTACCTACTTCGCTAAAGCTACGAAGGTCAAGAAAGCTATGGCGGACAAGTCGGACGGGCGAGCCTTCCTTCATCAAGATTACGAACGGGCAAAGCGTCCGTTTTGTTCGTAATTTTAGCCGTTTCAGCCGGTTCGAAATTTTCATTGACTTTTTGTTGGAAAAAAGTTATTGTAATAACGTAAGTTTCTATTAAATTTCTTTCTTAGGTTTTATGAAAAGTAAGCCGTAGGATAGAAATAAGAACCTTACTTTCGGTAAGAACCTTGTTTCTCTTTGAGAAATAAGATAGTTGGTCGGCTTACTAATAATAAAATTGTTAAGAAATAAGAACCTTGCCTTCGGCAAGAACCTTGAAACACTTCGTGTTTTTCTAAGAACCTTGCCTTCGGCAAGAACCTTGAAACACTTCGTGTTTTTCTAAGAACCTTGCCTTCGACAAGAACCTTGTTTCTTTCAGAAATAAATATGGCAAAAAAATTATATGTAGGTGGATTGTCTTACAGCACCACAGATGCCACTTTAAAGGATACTTTCTCCGCAGCCGGAACAGTTGAATCGGCGACCGTCATCATAGATAGGATGAGCAACCGTTCAAAGGGATTCGGCTTTGTAGAAATGTCAACCGATGAAGAGGCGCAAAAAGCTATTGAAATGTTCAATGGTAAGGATATTGACGGCAGAAATATTACAGTAAACGAAGCCCGCCCTATGGAGCCAAGAGCTCCTAGAGGAGGCGGATACAACCGCGACAACAGAGGATATGGCAGAGGCAACAGAGATCGCTGGTAAGAATATGATTCCCGCTTCGCGGGTCCCTGGAATTTCTCGCTACTGCTCGAAATTTGGAAAAACCCCTTTAAGGGGGTTTTTCGTTTTTACTTCAATATTGTTTAGTTTTCGGAGAGCTAAATCGAAAAGCTCAATATTTGATAATTTTTAATCGCCAATCTGGCTCCTCCTTCACTAAAGTTACGGATGGACAAGTTCTCTTTCGTCCTGAACTCGTTGAAGGACTACAGACGGACAAGGGGTTTTTTGGTAGAATTGAGAAATAAAATTAAAAATATGAATGAGAAACTAAAGTGTACAATTTGCGGTTTTTTGATTTGGGTTTTTCTTTATAGCGTTACCCCTATCTGCAAGAAATGTTCGGAGCATTTTAAAATTTATCCCCACATCTATGAAAATTTTCGTTAATGTTAGGCCGAATTCAAAAACATTGAAAATTGAAAAAATCGATAAAACCCATTTTAATGTTTGGGTAAAAGAGCCGCCGAAAAAGGGAAGAGCAACTAAAGCCGTTATAAAAGCTGTGGCAGAATATCTGAATATATCCAAATCTATGGTGAATATTATTTCCGGAGCGTTCTCGCGGCAAAAGGTGATTGAGATTAAATGAAGCTCCCTGCGCCAAGAGCGCAAGGTATCTTAAGCGGAATTCTTCCGTAGCCGAATACCCTCCTTCGCTCCTCGCAAAGGGCTCGGAGCTTCGGAAGGGTTATTCTCCTCGCCTTGCCTACTTCGCCGACCTGCGCTTCGCCGAAGGCTTCGGCAAGGCGAGAGTAGCTTCGGCTGCGAAGGCCGAACATCCCTAAGGCTAAACCGCAGGGTATTCGGCGAAGGAGAATAAAAAAAACTTTGGAGGCGAGAAGGAGTATTAATTAAGGGGAAAATAGCGTCAACTCTATTTTCTGCCGGGTTGCTTGCCCTCTAGCTAAAAAAGTCTACGATAAAAGTAGGTGATATTAAATTCCTTATGCTAAAGGTGGTAATATTTGAAGACGTGGAATTCATGCGAGACATATATACTCGGAAATTTGTAGAGGTTGGGTTTGATGTGAAAACATATGAATATCCGCCAGAAAATTTAGTAGAGGAAGTAATCAAACAAAAACCAGATGTTATATTAATGGATTTGGCCCTCCCTAATATTAACGGATATGAAGCCACGGTGATGCTAAAGGAAAATCCGCAGACTAAAGATATTCCTGTGTTCGCAATAACCAATTATTCATCAGAAGAAGGTTATAAGAAAGCAAAGAACGTTGGTATGGTTGATTATTTTGTAAAAGCAAACAGAACTCCATCAGAATTAGTAGATATAATAAAAGCATATCTTAAAGACCCCGATAGTTATAAAAGAGTAAAATAAGAATATTCAAAATCGCCCAAAATGGCGATTTTTTTGGTAAAATAGTATAAGGAATAATCAAAGGTCGAATTTTAAAAAAACAAAAAATATTTAAATGGCTAAAAATATCGTTATTGGAGTATTGGTAATTTTATTGTTTGCCGGTGTTGCTTGGGGATGGTTGTCTTTGCAGGCGAAAAATAAATTGCAGGATAAAATTGTCGTATTAGAAAGCGAAAAAGTGGCTCTGCAAAATAAAATTGGCAAAGGCTTAGTTTATGCGGAAGCTCTAGACTTGCTTTATGAACCAATTCGTAAACAAATGGGCGTACCGACCAGGCAAAATCTATCTGACGCAGATTGGCTTTTGAAACTTACAGAAGCGACAAGCGCAACCGCTGATAGCAAGCTTCAGGGTAATCTTGATGACATAAAAAAAGGAGGAAACACAGCTTCGGCGTCAACTGTTCTTTTTATGGAATACTCCGCTTCCGCAATAGTAGATTCTCTTAAGTAGTTTGCTTCTGTTGTAAGTTCTGTAGGGTAGAAAAAACAGTTAAATAAAATCAACCCCGCCGCATTTGACGCGGCGGGGCGAATTTTGTTGCGAACTTCAAAGTGGTGTAATAAGATAAAGAAGCAATATGAATGATAAACCGCTTCAACAAATTTTATTTTGGGTTTTGTTTTTGGTTACAATAATTATTTCTACCATTTTTATATACAAAGAAAATTCGGTTGTTTTTAATTTTGAACTGGCGCAGATAAGTTTTCCGCAAAAAGAAAATAATTCGCAGCTTGCAGAAGATCCGCAAGAACCAACACCAACATTAACGCCAACGCTATCACCGACACTAATTGCGACTCCGAAAACGCCAGTTAGAATTTCAGATCCCGAAGGTCAACTTGTAAAACATCTTTTTAATATTTATTCAGTGCCTTCGCCAAAAGGTTTGGTTTTTAGCCCTGACGGTAAAGAAATTTGGGCAACCTCCCTTCTAAACAAAAGAGCCGGAGTTTTTATTTTTAACGTTCAAAACGGAGAAAAAATAACAGAAATAAATTTAGCTGATGGCGGCGGGGTTGAAATCATATTTTCCAGTGATGGCCAAAAGGCTTATGTTAGCCAAATGGAAACTGCCAAAGTTTTTGGAATTGATGCCAAAGCCAAAGAGGTGTTAAGAAGTTTTTCAGCCAAAAGTTCTTGGACCAAAGTTTTGGCTATTTCTCCGGATTCTAAAATAATTTACGCTTCCAATTGGTCTGGCAATAATATTTCAGAAATAGATTTGGCGAGCGGTAAAGTTTTGCGTTTGATTCCAACAGTTGATACTCCTCGTGGAATTTATCCAACGCAGGACGGAAAGTTTTTGTATGTGGCTGGTTTTAGTAGAGGAGAAATTGAAAAAATAGATTTAGCAACTGGCAAAGGAACAGTTATTTATAAAACTAACGGAGCTATGCGCCATATAATTAGCGATGAAGAAAAAGGAGTGCTTTATGTTTCAGATATGGCAAAGAACACTGTTTTCAAAGTTTTTTTGCGAGATGACAAAGTTGAAAAATTCGTTTTCACAGATAATAATCCAAATAATATCGTTTTAAGTCCTGATAAAAAAGTTTTATTTGTTTCTTGCCGAGGCAAAAATTTTTCAGCTGATAATTATTATGTTCCGGGTTCTGAATGGGGTTCAGTTCTTCTTTTTGATACTGAAACCGGGAAAATGCTTGATGCTATTATTGGAGGTAACCAACCTACTGCTCTTGATGTTTCTTTAGATGGAAAGCTTCTTGTTTTTTCTGACTTTCTCGATGCAAGATTAGAAGTTTTTGAAGTGCCAGATTACGAGACTTTGATAGCTGGCAATGGCGGCCGGAGCAGTGTTTACAAAAACGAGTTAAGAAAATAGTTTTTGTCAGAGGGTAATAAGATGTTGACAATATTATAAGTTCTTCTACTATAAAAATAGTTGGGTAATACTTACCCGTTTGGAGAGGCAACGAGAGTAACTGTTCCGGCAGCAATGTGTATTCTCTTAGGGCAATGGCGCCTACTTTCCTCAAATAGGCAAAAAGGTCTTATGGGGAAAAAGAGATCGCATTCTGACTGAATGGGGTAGCGAAACTCGTTGTCTCCTTTTTGTTTTTTGAAAATTTCGTACGGCAAAGGAAGTTAAAATGTTGGAAGGCTTACTGATTTTTTATGCTATGGTTTTGTTCGCAGCCTTGGTTATAGTGCAGGAAATTCCTCGATCCCAGCCTAGGAAAACTTGATAGAATCGCTATGGGCCTTAGTAATCTTTGGAGATGAAGGGGCTCTTTTCTTTGTATTCAGCTGGGCAGTTTTTTGATATAATTAAGAAGGATTTAAATTTAATTAACTAAGATGAAAAGTAATAAAAAAGAAAACTCAAATAACTCCGTTCAAGACTTTAATACCGTTATTAATGTTCTTGACAGTATCCTCGAGAAGTCGAATGATTTTGCTCAGCATATGGATACGGAAATCAATATTTTAGTTGGTATACCTTGGCAATTTTTATTTTTTCGGCATCTATATTTCAAAATGAAAGAGGAGAAATCTCTTTACCCTTTTTGACTTTGGCTCTTTTTTCGATAATTTCTACTTTTGTGGGATTATTTGCCATTCATCCTTTCCGGTTTATGAGAAAACGCGGTCAAGAAGAGAGCTTAATGTATAATAAGGAAATTATAAGTTTTCCTTCATTTTTAGAATATGCCCAAGAGCTTAAAAGAATAACGAATGATAAAGAAGCAATAATTAACCAATATGCGAAAGAGATTTATAATATTTGCAAGTATTATTATCGGCCAAAGCGCGAATTATTTCATTTGGCCAGAAGAATTTTCATTATTGGTTTTGCCTTAAGTTCTTTGTTTTTTATTATCGAGTTATTTTGATTTTCATTTTTAAAAGCTTATGAGCCAAAAAACATTTTCCTTTTTAACAGGTATAACCTTTGTAGGAATAATAATAATACATTTAGTTTTATTTTTGCAGAACCAGACCGTGTCTGTTTTTGGCTGGTTGTTGCCGGTGCGGGCGCATTGGTTAGTCATTTTGTACGCCGTTTTTTTCGCATATTATGGACTAAAATTAAGCAGAAAGCCTTAATAAATAGATAGAGAGAGAGTTACGTTTTAATCATTTGGTCTCGTGGAGCTCGGAGCAGATCCAAAAAATTGCCGAAGAGGCATTTTTTGGACAGCATAGGAATATTGAAAATGGAACTACCCCTCCCACGGAGGGGCGGGGTATCCCTTCGGGCAAGTTCTTTCAGCGGCTTCATCCCCGACGACGAAGCGTCGGGGTATTCCGCCGCTGAAATAAAGGTTAAAAATCATTCTCAAACTCAAATCGAAAAAACTTATGAGCAACAAATTAATTTTTACACTTTTGGGCATAGGTTATTGTATTTTAAGCTACGTTGTGGTGGCGTCGGCATTAAAGGATACTCTTAACCAAAAAACGAAACTTTGGATTTTGTTGGTACCTTTTAGCCCGATCTTGTTTTTGCTTTACATTATCGGTTCGGCAATGGATAAATAGCTTTTCAATAATATGGACAAACTTTACGAACAATCAGAAACAGGGTGTTGTAAAAGGTTTAATCCTGAACCTTGGCAGGAAAAAGAAATAACCTTTCAAGATAAATTATTTCTTAAAGATCATGTTTTGAGCGCTTTTCATATTCCTTTGAATTTTGGGCAGGTAATGGTAAAGAATATGGAAAAGATTAAAAAAGCCAACGCCTTAGCAGGGGAACCCTTAATGCTTTTTGATGAAAAATCTCTTTGGGGATCGGATATTTATATCGCTATCAGCAAAGATGTGCCAGGCGCAGAAATGGAAAAGATTTCCGGGGTTTTTTTAAGCAAGGTTTTTGAAAGTCCATTCAATAATATCGGCAAATGGATGAAAGAAATGCAGGATTTTGTTAAGTCCCGGGGTAAAGAATTAAAGAAAGTTTATTTCTTCTATACTACTTGTCCCAGATGCGCCAAATTTTACGGCAAAAATTACACAGTTATTTTGGCCGAAGTGTGAGGTGAAATTCTACTATAAGAAAAGAGATTTTGTGTCATCAATTAACAGAATTAGGAAAACCGCCACTCGGGCGGTTTTCCTGGTTGAGGATTTGACTTTTTATTCACAGTTGTATAGGGTAAGCCATCGAAGTATATAAGTTCTTAAAACCTGAATAATTAAGCAGCGATTACGATAAGGCGACAAAGATGCCGAATATCGAATATATCGAACTTAAAAAATTTATTCAGAAAAAGAGGTTAGAAATTGAGCCATGGCTTGAGTAGAAGAATTTTTTTGTTCATTCCCAACTAAAAATCAGACTCTCATCAAATTCAGAAAAAGGAGGAGGCTTGTGAGCGAAGAAAAGAAAGTAGGTGTTCTTGAAGAGCGAGAGCAAAATGAAGTTGATCTATTAAAAGCGAGAATTTCAGAGATTCAAAGTGCCTGTGCGCATGAATTTGTTTTGGCAAGAAAACCGAGGCTAGTTAAGTCACTAGTACCCGGGGTTTATGTAGGTAAGGTTGCTGCAAGAGAAGGGCTTCCACCGATTAATCGCTCTGATATAAGAATGATCTTGAGATGTAGAAAATGCAGTGCGGTAGAAGAGGCAAGTATTCTTAATGCATGCCCGCTATGTCTAAACTCAATGGTGCGGGATAGATGTTTAGGAGCCGGAAGTCGCGAAAAGTATTTCGGGGAAAGCTATAGTTACTACGAAATTTCGCTTTCCCATTGTTCAAACTGCGATTTCGTCATTGCTTCCGACCAATTCGATCAGTAGACAGTAGTCGTATTGCTCTTTTTTTAAGTGGTGGCGCCTGCGGCGCCACCACTTTTCAACTGTAATCTGAAAAGTTTATTATCAGTAAACCCCGTTAGAAAGGGTGGGGCTTTAGACCTAACCGCCCTTTCTGAGAAAAGGTAGCGGTTATATTCATCCCAACCGTCCTAAAGGGCGGGGCTTTCTAACGGGGTAAAATTATTTTTCTGTTATATTATGAACCCTCCCCGCCGCAGAGCGGCGGGGTATCCCATTCTCTTCTATCGAGAGAACGGGACAAGTTCTTTTTGCGCTTTCATCTCCACCGCAAGCGGTGGGGTATTCTCGCGCAAAAATAAAAATATGGAAGAAATTGAAGTAAAATTTTTAAATATTAATCCAAAGTTGACTGAAAAGAAACTAGAAGGTATTGGCGCTAGAAAGCTTTTTGAAAAACTTTATAAAAGAAAGGTATTTGACTACCCTGATTTAAGATTGAATGAAGTTGGGGCTTGGTTACGTCTTCGCGACGAAGGAGATAAAATAAATTTAACCTTTAAGAAAAGACTGGGAATAAAAACTGATGATGGAAAAACCAGCGACGATAGTATGGAAGAAATTGAGGTTGAGGTAAGTAATTTCGAGAAAACAGCAGAAATTTTAAATAAAATTGGACTCAAAGAGAAATTTTATGAAGAGAATAGAAGGATTAGATACCAGTTAGATGATATCGAATTTGATATAGATTTTTGGCCTGGGCTTGAGCCTTATCTTGAAATAGAAGCACCATCGTGGAAAAAAATAGACAAAGCTATTAAAATGCTTAATCTTAATCCAGAAGATAAGAAAATATTTTCAACTTACCAAATTTACCAGCTTAAAGGTATAGACGAAAACGATTACCGGGAAATAACGTTTGAAAGAATGGTTAAAAAATAATAAATAGATTTATTGTTATTAAAAAAATGTTTTCAACCCGAGATTTCTCTCGGGTTTGATTATTTTAGAAAGTTTTTATAAACTACTCTTAGCATCATTAACAAAAAGGGGGGATGGAACGATGGGTAAAAGCGAATATGCAGAAACCGGCGTGGATTATGTAAAATTAGAATCATTCAAACAAATGATGATTGATGTGGCAGGAATAACCGCTGCTTTTCCGAATAAGAGAAAGGTTTTTGTTGAAGGGGATACGCCCTCATTTTTTAATTTCAATGCGTTTAACACTCCGGCTCCTCCTGTTTTTCAAATATAACAAAATTGTATAGGGGATAAGCTTTTGTGCAGGACAATTTTTTGCTAGAATAGGAAAATGGATAGCTTGAACAATAGAATAGCGATGTTTAGTATTCATTCTGACCCTCTAGCGGGATTAGGTAGTCAGGAAAGCGGAGGTCAGAATATCTATGTGCGTTATCTGTGCGAAGAATTGGATAAATTAGGTTGGCAAGTCGATGTTTTTACCCGGTGGGATGACGCGAATAAAAAAGAAATAGCTAATATCGCTAAGTGTTCACGATTAATCCGCCTCAAGGGCGGAAAAATTGGTCACATTCCGAAAACAGAACTTTTCCCGATCTTACCAGAAATTTACGATAATTTTTTAAACTTCATTGGGCATAAAAATCCTTATAGTTTATTTCATGGTCACTATTGGGACGGCGGTTGGTTAGCCCGGAAAGCCAGTTCCCAATTTTCAAAATCTTTGGTTGAAAATTTTCACTCAGTCGGCATTATCAGAATGGAGACAAGAAAAAAATACAGCAAAGACGGAGAGGAGCAGGATTATTTTGCAAAGAGGCTTAATACTGAAAACGAAGTCATTAGAGATTCTTCGTTAATTATCTGTCTTTCTCAGCCAGAAAAGAGTTCTTTAGTGAGATTTTATGGTTGCCCAGCCGAGAAAGTTGTTGTTATCCCCGGAGGAGTAAACATTAAACAATGGAAACCAATTAAGAAAGAAAAAGCCAGAGAAGTTCTGAATCTAAAAAAAGATGATTTTATAATTCTTTATGTGGGAAGACTTGAGTGGCGCAAGGGCATAGGTACTTTAATTAGCGGGGCGGGTTTATTAAAAGATGAAGTTCCCAATTTAAAGGTTATTATCGTCGGCGGTCAGATTTTTGGAAGAAGAAAAAATAAAGTCGATTTTAAAGAATATCAAAGGCTTCTGGAGCTTGCTAAAAAACAAAACGTAGAGGAGATTGTTACGTTTGTTGGCAGAGTTCCTAACGGGAGATTACCTTTTTTTTACTCAGCTGCAGATGCATTGGCAGTTCCTTCTTACTATGAACCATTTGGCCTTGTGGCTTTAGAAGGAATGGCTTCGAAAATTCCAATAGTGGCTTCTCGGGTTGGCGGATTATCAATTATAATAAAAGATAGAGAAAATGGATTACTATTTGAGCCACATAACGCCTTAGATTTTAAAGAAAAAGTTTTAGAAATTCATCATTCTGGAGAATTTACTAAAAAACTTGTTGATAATGCTTTTCAGGATATTTCCCAAAATTATTCTTGGCAATTAATCGCAAAACAAATAAGCGATGTTTATAAATCCTTAATTAAAGAAAATGAAAATAGCTCAAATAGCTCCATTTGAAGAACCTGTCCCCCCAAAAAAATACGGAGGAACAGAACTGGTTGTTTATAATCTAACAGAGGAACTTGTCAGGCGTGGTCACGAGGTTGTTTTATTTGCATCCGGAGACTCTAAAACTTCGGCTCGTCTTTTACCCGTTTTTCCAAAAGCTCTTAGGAAAACGAAAATCGGTTCGGATTTAAAAACGAGGGAAGCTTATAAGTTTCTTGGCATCTCGCAAATACTTTCAACGCTTTTAAAAGAAAGATTCGATATTATTCATAATCACATCGGTTGGAGGCTATTACCTTTTGCACAAATTCTTCAGGATAAAATAATAACAACTCTGCACGGTCCTTTAAATATTGGATACCAAAAATTAATTTACAAAAAATTTCACGATTTGCCGTATATATCAATAAGCAAAAACCAAAGGACTCCTCTTTCCAAATTGAACTTTGTGGCTAATATATATAATGGCATAGATATAGAAAGATTTCCATTTAATTATAAGCCAAAAGATTATCTAGCCTTTCTCGGTAGAATGTCTCCGGAAAAAGGCCCGGTGGAGGCAATAAAGATTGCAAAAAAGGCAAAAATGAAATTAATTATGGCAGCTAAAATTGATTTAGTTGACCAGGAGTATTTCGCAAGGGAAGTTAAGCCTCTAATTGACGACAAACAAATAAAATTTATTGGAGAAGTAAATCACCAAGGAAAAGTGAAGCTTCTTAAAAACGCTAAAGCTTTAATTACTCCAATTCAATGGGAAGAGCCCTTTGGCTTGTTTTTTGTTGAAGCTATGGCTTGCGGAACTCCAGTGATTGCTTTCAGAATGGGGTCTGTCCCAGAGGTGGTGAAAGACGGAAAAACAGGTTTTATAGTTAAAAATATCAAAGAGGCAGTTGAGGCGGTAAAAAATATCGACCAAATAAAAAGAGAAGATTGTAGAATATGGGTTGAGAAAAATTTCCCAATTAAAAAGATGGTTGATGACTATGAAAAGATTTATTATCAGATTGTAAAAAAATGAACCCCGTTAGAAGTCTTTGGCAGAAAAAATTCTATATTTTTTTTCTGCTCGGCAATAACGGGGTATAATAAAAAAACAAAAATCTGTCTGAAATTAGCTGTAAGGCTATTCCGAGCCGCCATTCGGCGGTGAGGAACAAGGTTCTGCCCGAAGGGCAGGTCCTTATATAACGGCAGACTTCTAACGGGGTGAAAAAACTAAAAATTGCTCAAGTCGCCCCTCTTTGGTTTTCTGTCCCGCCAAAAAAATATGGCGGGACTGAGTGGATTGTTTATAATCTTTGCGAAGGATTAACAAAATTGGGCCACAGAGTCGTTTTGTTTGCTTCTGGTGATTCAAAAGTTCCCTGTAAATTAATAGCTACTCATCCCCGTTGCCTTATCGAAGAGGGAATTTCTTGGCAGGATCATACTTACAATCTTTTGAATTTAACTGAGGCATTCAAAAGAGCAAAAGAGTTTGATATTATTCACACTCATATTGATTTATGGGAAGTTTATTTTACTTCATTGGTAAAAACCACTTGTCTTCATACAATTCACAATCCTCTATATTCCACGCAAAAAAAAGATTCAAGGCTTTCTATTTTGAGTCATTTTAAAAATCAGAATTTTATTGCCATTTCAAAAGCTCAAAAGAAATTATCAAGGATAAAATTAAATTTCGCTGCTGTAATTTATAATGGAATAAGGATTGAAGAATTAAAATTTAATGAAAAACCAAAAGACTATTTTGTCTGGGCGGCCAGAATTGATAAATATAAAGGAATAGAAAATGCCATCGAAATTGCAAAAAGGGCAAGAGTAAAATTGGTTTTGGCGGGAAGGTTGGATCCGACACAAAAGGAATATTTTGAAAAAAAGATTAAGCCTCATTTGGGAAAACAAATTAAGTATGTAGGCGAGTATTCGAGGGAAGAGAAATCAGATTTTTTTGGTCAGGCAAAAGCACTCTTATATCCAATAGAATGGCATGAGCCCTTTGGATTAAATATGGTGGAAGCTATGGCTTGCGGAACTCCAGTGATTGCTTTCAGAATGGGGTCTGTTCCAGAGGTGGTGAAAGACGGAAAAACAGGTTTTATAGTTAAAAATATCAAAGAGGCAGTTGAGGCGGTAAAAAATATCGACCAAATAAAAAGAGAAGATTGCCGGGTTTGGGTTGAGGAAAATTTCACAACCGAAAGAATGGTCAAGAATTACGAAAAATTGTATTATAACCTACTCTAAATTCGCTTTAGCGAATTTAGAAAACTACATATAATCTTTTAAAAAAAATGATATGATTCTTAAAGTTGGTAGTATTTTAATTTCGGAAATTGACAAAAAAATTGAAAGGAAATTACAGGAATTGAACTTAAAACCAGAAATTTCGCCCCAAAAATTTTTAAAGATCCATAATGTTAAAAAACATCGTTATTTTAGTCCTTGTTTAACAGCAGAAGGAGGAAAAGTCGCTTTTTATGGAAGGCTCCACAATAATTTAGACGCTAAAGGGAAGTTTATTAGAGAGATTATTTTTTTAAAAAAAATAAAAAAGGCTAATTTAAAAATTAAAGAAATAGTACCAAAAATTATAGATTATGGGATTGAAAAAGATTTTGAATGGCTTGAAAGAGAATATCCTAAAGGTCCTCCTTTGGGCCATAGTCGAAATTTAATCCAAAAACCATTTCCAGGGATGATTAAAAAAATCATAAAAACTCTTTTTGAGATTTCTAAAATTCCGCCGAAAACTTTTCCTAATTTAAAGAAATTTCGTTGCCAAAACTATCTTCCCCCTCTTTATGAAGAATTTGCTAATAAATGCATTATTAAAAGCGATTTATCAAAAAAGATTTTAAAATTGGTGAAAGAGGATCTTCCTTTAATTGAGAAAGAAAATAAATATTTTTGTCATGGCGACTTGAATCTGGGAAATATCCTATCTGAGGGAAAAGACATTTGGATTATTGATTGGGAATTAATCCATTTTAATAACTTTGCCTATGACATTGGTTATTTATGGACTCATTTATGGGAAGCCAAAAGGTCTTTTAGGCAAAAAGTACTCAGATCTTATATTAATCATTTAAATTTTCAGGATTTATTAAAATTTAAAAAAATTTTGCCAGTAGTTACTTCCTATTTCTCCTTGCAGAGTATTAAATATAAAGAAGAGAAAGAAAAGGCTGCTATTTTGCGCAAAAGAAGAAGATTCTATTTAAGCCTCCTAAATAATTGTTTAGATTTTAATAAATTAATTAAAGTATGAAACCTCGTTAGAAACTCTATTTTCGTTCCGCGAGTACCGCGGGTTCTGCCCGTGGATACAGCTAAACGGAAAGAACTCGCCGAAGGCGGAGCCCGAGGATACCACGGGTCTTGCCCGTGGTAGTTCATATTTGGCTTAGGGTTTCTAATCGGGGTAAAAGAAATATGAGAAATTCACCAACAGTTTCTAACGGAGTGAAAAGAAAACTAAAAATTGCTATTTTTTGTACTAATGAGTGGCCTACTCCTCCACCCCAGAATACTTTTTATGCCCCTTTGTGGATGGCTTTTTACATCGCCGAAGGCTTAGCAAAAAGAGGTCATAAAGTTTTTTATTTTGGTTCAAGGGAATCAAAATTGAAATATGCGAAACTTGTTTCTTTTGGAATGCCGGCTATTAAATACAACAAAAAACTCTCACCGTTCATTCCTCAGATTAATGAGAAAGTAGCAAATTTTTATGAGCAATTAATGGTTTCAAAAATTTATCAAATGGATAAAAAAGAAAAGTTTGATATTATCCATATCCATCCCTACAGAAGATGCATTAATTTTGCTCCATTAACAAAAACACCAACTGTAATTACAATCCACGACCCGATAAATGGTTTTATTAAACATATGCTTTCTTGGACAAAAAATATTCCCCAAATATTTTTAGTTTCACTTTCTAATGCCCAGAGGAAACCTTTGCTAAAATTAAATTATATAGCAACAGTTTATAACGGCATCGATCTCAAAAAATTTAAATTCAATGAAAAACCGAAAGATTATTTTGTTGCCGCCGGAAGGTTTGTACCGGAAAAAGGAATTGATTTAGCAATTTTAGCGGCAAAAAAAGCAAAAATTAAATTGAGAATTGCCGGCGGTCCGGCAAAAGGTATTTTCTGGGAAAAGAAAATTAAGCCATACTTAGATAAAAATATTAAATATGTGGGAATGATAGATTATCTTAAGATGAGCGATTTTTATAGAAAGGCCAAGGGACTTTTATACCCCCATCGATGGCAGGAGCCCTTTGGCTTAATTTTTGTAGAGTCAATGGCTTGTGGCACTCCTCCAATTGCATTTGATAGAGGGTCGGCAAAAGAAATAATTAAAGACGGGAAAACCGGATTTATCGTAAAAAATTTTGATGAAATGGTTAGGGCTATTAAGAGAATAGACGAAATTCATAGGGAGAACTGTAGATCGTGGGTTGAGGAAAAATTTTCCGTTTCTAGGATGGTTGATGATTACGAAAAAGTATATCATAAAATTTTAAGCAGGTAATAATGTTTTGAAATAAGAAATATGAAAGCCAACAAAGATAAAATTAGGGTTCAAAACGCATCATGCCTTATTGATTATCAAGAAGTCGCTGTTGTCAGCAGAGAAATAATAAAAAACAGGCAGGTACGATTACGGTTTTCGCTTTTGATAAAGGCCAAGGGTTAAGTGAACACAAAGCTCCTTTTAATGCATTAGTCTATATTTTTGATGGCGAATCAATAATTACTATTTCTGGTAAAGTTTATTTTTGAAGTGCGAAAACCACGGCTTCTAGCCGTGGATGAAGCGCAAAAAAAGAACTCTCCGAAGGCGGAGCCTGAGGATACCACGGGCTTTGCCCGTGGTAGTTCATAATCTTAAATCGGGAGAAATGATTATTATGCCGGCGAATTCTATCCATGCCTTAAGGGCAAAAGGAAGATTCAAAATGCTATTGGTTATGATAAGGGAGTAATTTTATGAAAAGAGTTAGGATTTTTCTTGTTGCCGGCGTGATAATTACATCGTTTGTCATTATCACTGCATCAAAATGGCAGGATGATAAAAATGCAAAAATTTGCCTTAGAGGTGAATGCTATTATGTTGAGCTAGCTGTTACTCCAGAGGAGCGACAAAAGGGTTTAATGTTTAGGAATAAACTAGACAAGGATAGGGGAATGTTCTTTATTTTTCCGGAGGAAGAATTGTATAGTTTTTGGATGAAAAATACCTTGATTTCTTTGGATATTATTTGGATTAATAAAGATGAAAAAGTGGTTTTTATAAGCGAGAATACTTCTCCTTGTATGAATGAATTTTGTCCTTCTATAATCCCAGATAAAAAAGCAAAATACGTTCTCGAAATAAAAGGTGGCGTAGCCGGGCAACTTGGATTAACTATCGGGGACAAGGCAGTAATTAATTATTAATGCAAGATTTCTTTTTAATAGTTATAGGGTATAATAGTATAAAGGTCGTTTTAAAGTATTAATATCAAGAAAATGAAACAACAAAACATTATAACAGTTGTCCTAGTTTTACTGGTAATTGTTCTGACTGGCGCAGCATATTATTTTTATTCTGGCGCCACAAAGTGTAAAACTATGGCGTTGGAGTGCAAAGCTATAGCAGAAGATTTGGGGGCAAAGCTTCAAGAATGTGCCGCTGGAGTAACCCAGCTTCAGGCTGGAGTTAAACAATATCAGGATACGCTGACCGGTCTTATGCAGGTTCCGGCTTGTGCTCCTTATCTTCAGGTTCAGCCATAGTTTTGAAGTCTTCAATACGCAAGAACGCAAACCCCGTTAAGGGGTTTGCGTTCTTTTTACCAAATAAATTATCCCATTGATTTCTTTTCCAAATTTAATATAATGAAATAGCTCTTAATATAGTTCTTACCAATGGAGGTGGGAGATGGAGTTTTACGCGGTGACAACGACGTCGCTCTACCGTGTTTCTGATGGAAAAGGTAAAGATGGTTCTCCAATTATAGAGAGGATTAAAGTGAGAAAATCTAGTTTTCTTCCTGTAGGATGCAGGCTTGCCGGTGGAAATCTGATTGGCATTGCGCGGACAAGAATTATTTTGTATGAAAGAGACTATTTAAAAATTGCAACTAAGTCAAGGCAAACCTCCGAAGATGCCGGCCCTAATAATTGGCGCGACCAGACAGCGCCGATAATTGGCCTCTTTTTTAGAATACAAGAAGCAGAAGAATGTCTTGGGTTTGAGGACTGGCGCGTCTGCGATGAGAGATGGCAAAAACAAACAGAGGAAGTTCTAGAAGCTATTGGCGATAGTCACCAAGTATTCATATTTTCTAAGTATGACCCCATTTCGTTTAGATAAACCAATGAGTCGCGCTAAGCGCGACTCATTTTTCTTTTTTATTGATATTTTCTCAGTCTATTGTTAATATTTGATAAGACACATTATGCCTTCTGTTAAAGAAAATACTACCATAAAAGAATATCAAAATTTTGTCAAAGAGGTTTATGGTCTACCCAATGACAGATATTTTAGTCAATTGGATATGATTACAAATGTGGAACGTTTTATAATGAGGGGATTGAAGGGCATCAGAAAAGCAGACAGAGAAAAAGCCAAGTTAAATTTATTGATTGCGTTAAGCTGGTTTGCCTCTTTGATGAATCAATTGCATATTGATTTGGAAAGTGAAACCTGGAAAAGATTCCCTTATTTATGCTCTTATTGTGCGACTTGCCCTTGTTCTTGCAAAGAGAAAAAAGTGGAAAAAAGACAGCCAGTTGCCATAGAAGAAAGCAAGAAACCTCAAACCCTGAAGGATTTTCAGAGAATGTTCAACGAAATTTATCCCGCTAAATCAAGAACTTTAGAGCAGGCCGGTGTCCACTTAGCCGAGGAAGCAGGTGAATTTTCTGAAGCAATGATGGCTTGGAGAGGCGGCCACAAAGAAGAAGATTTTAAAAGCGTTGAAGAAGAAGCGGCAGACCTATTTTCTTGCTTAGTCAGTGTTTTTAACTCGCTTGATATAGATATAGCCAGCGAACTTTCTTTGATGTTTTCTGAAAATTGCCACGTCTGTAAAAAAGCTCCTTGCGAGTGCAGCTCCACGGATATTACAAAATTCAAATCATAAAAAATTGTTATGGAAAAGTGAAAGATTGCGCTTCGGTGCTAGTGTCTTGAGATTCTCAAGTCAGGGTAAAATTAGAAGTCTTGCCCGGAAAAAACTCTCTCGGGCTTTTTGTTCCTTAGAAAAAGGAATTCTGATCCGGAGGCAGGATATTTAAAAAGTTAAAAAAAAATTAGTTTAAGTGTATGATAGAGATAGATTGTTTTGGAGGAGTAAGTGTTATTAAGTTTAATTTCTGTGAATAAATTACCTAAATATGGAAACGCTCGAAATTTCCATTCCCGCTGAAAAAATTTTTGAAATATTTGGGTTTCCGTTTACTAATACCTTTCTGATTACGCTTTTAGGAGCAGTTTTTATATTTT
>Ga0210018_1000227_pt1 | contig 27345 bp, 24 predicted proteins | sample CryGeyCG2014_010_2_FD_183967 | JGI IMG/M metagenome (GOLD analysis project Ga0210018, IMG submission 183967) | Groundwater microbial communities from aquifer - Crystal Geyser CG09_land_8/20/14_0.10 (SPAdes) (version 2) | ecosystem: Environmental > Aquatic > Deep subsurface > Groundwater | place...
GCCATCAACCTGGTCGCGCGCACGGTATCGTATCCGTCTAGATTTTCGGTTACCCCCCCGACCAGTTCCTTTGTCTTTGCGAGAATCCATTTGTCCAAAATAGCGGGCTTGCTAGAATCGTCCTCGGGGACACTCCACTTCGCCTCTGTCGCGTATGTCTTAAAATATTTATAGACGTTCCATAAAATCGCGACCACCTTGCGCTGGACGACCTCTAGATCCTTCACGCTGAAGTCAATATTCTCCCCCTGCATAACGACCGAGTTCATGAGGAAGAACCGCAAACTATCAACGCCGTACTTCTCTATCACTTTCCAAGGATCGGGGAAGTTACCCTTGGATTTACTCATCTTGGAGCCGTCCTCGGCCATGATAGTGCCGGTCGCCACGACATTCTCGAAGGGTGCTTTACCGAAAAGAATTAGAGATATTACATGCATCAAGGAGAACCAGGCACGGGTTTGGGCGATATATTCCGCGACGAATTGCGCCGGCAAACGTGACTCGAAAGCTTCTTTATTCTCAAACGGATAATGGTATTCCGCGAACGGCATCGAGCAGGCTTCTATCCACGAATCGAAAATTTCTTTCACCCGCCGCGCTTTGCCGCCGCATTTTGGACACTTCAAAACCACTTCGTCTATCCCCGGCCGGTGTAGGTCATCAATCCCCACGCTGATTTCAAAAGGTTGCGCGTACCTGGGGTACGGAAGCTCCGAACCGTAATATTTCTGCACGAGCCAAAGCGGATCGCCGTGGCTCACAATTAAAATCCGCTTGTTTTGATATTTTTGGTTGGTCTCTTTAATGAGACCAACCATCCGTTCCTGGATTTGCGTCCAGGTTTCACCGCCCTCCGGCGCTTTCACCCATCTGTCTTTGCTGGGGAAGGCATCATCAAACTCGCTAGCCGGCTTCCCATTGTAAATGCCGAGATTATATTCACGCAGACGTTCGTCAAACTTCACCGCGATACCCAACTCCTCACTCACTATCTCCGCCGTCCGCTTAGTGCGCAAAAGGTCGGAAGCGAGAATAATATCTACCCCACCCAGCGCTTTTATTTTCTCCGCGAGCCGCTTGGCCCGTCCAACCCCGGCTTCAGTCAAGTCATAAACCTCTTTCTCCGGATAGCAGGAGTTAATGCCTAAAATGTTCTGCCGCGCTTCGCCGTGGCGGCTGAAATAGAAAGTGTTGGTACTCAAACCCAATTCTTTGATGCTCCCCACCACAATCGGCGGGCAAGTTTCTTTCTCGCACCTCCAGACCGGAATAGGGTTGCCCCAATAGCGGTTGCGGGAAATGTTCCAGTCTGGCGCGGACTCAACGCTTTTCTGATACCGCCCGTGTTTCAGATGCTCCGGGAACCAGTTGATCTCCTTATTATTGGAACCAACTAGGTCCTTTTTTATCTTTTGGATATTGATAAACCAAGCCGGGATGGCATTGTAAAAGAGCGGCGTGCCGCAGCGCCAGCAGTGCGGGTAGGAGTGGGTGTGCTGTTCTTTTTTGAAAAGCAATCCGCGCTTTTCCAGGTCGGAGATTATCACCGCATCGGCATCTTTAAAGTAAGTGCCGCGCAAGAATTCCGGCGCTTTCTCGTTGAACCTGCCTTTTTCATCCAAAAGCGGCACGACCGGCAGGCCGACTTTTTGGCCCAGTTCATAGTCCTCTTCACCGTAAACCACGGCGGTATGGACAATGCCTGTGCCTTCTTCCGTCGTCACAAAATCGGCCGGATACACTTTGAATGTTTTATCGGATTTCACGGCAGGCACGTCAAAGAGCGGCTCGTATTCCAAACCGACTAAATCTTTCCCATTCACGCTCTCATTAATGAGAGCAGCCATTTCTAACACCGACGCGCGGTCCTTAGTAAATATAAACGTATCGCCGCTCGCGTCCTTCATAATCGCGTAATCAATATTTTCACCCACCGCGAGCGCCACATTTCCTGGCAACGTCCATGGAGTTGTGGTCCACGCGAGCAGATAAGTATTTTCCGGAACGATCAAGCCGCCAATTTTCTGGCCAGATTTAACTTTGAACTTCACCGTAACCGCCTCTTCGGTCACATCTTGATAGGAGTTGTCCATCGCGACCTCAAAATTAGACACCGGCGTCTCACAGCGCGGACAATACATCAGAACTTTCCGGCCTTCGTATACCAGGCCTTTGTCGTAAATCTGTTTGAACGCCCACCAGACGGACTCCATATAGTCGCGGTCCATTGTCTTGTAGGAATTGTCGAAATCAATCCAGCGGGCGATGCGCCGGACCATTTTGCCCCAGTCGTCGGCAAACCCCAGCACTTTTTCGCGGCAGATTTCGTTGAACTTCTTGATGCCGATTCCCTCAATCTGTTTTTTGCCGGAGATCCCAAGGTGACGCTCCACTATTTCCTCAATTGGCAATCCGTGGCAGTCCCACCCCCAGCGGCGGCGCACAAACCGCCCCTTCATCGTCTGATAGCGCGGAATCACATCCTTAATAGTGGAAGCTAGGATATGCCCGTAGTGCGGCAGGCCCGTGGCGAACGGCGGGCCGTCGTAGAAAGTAAACGGCTTGCCGTTCTTGGTATTCTCCAAAGATTTCTCAAAAATCCGGTTCTTCTCCCAAAATTCCAGAACCAGATTCTCAATTTCGTCCGGCTTAAAATCGCCTGAATAAAAAGTTTTTTGTCCTTTGTTGTCGCTGGAATCCATAACACTACATTTTCTCCACCGTCTGTATACCCAGAAGATTAAGGCCGGTTTTCAGGACCGTTGCCGCGGTATCAATGAGAGCGAGGCGCGCTTCGCGGATACCTTTATCGGCTTTCAACACCGGCTCAGTTTCGTAGAAACGATTGACTGCGCGCGAGAGATCATAGAGATATCCGGCAATGTAGTGAGGGAAACAAGTTTCTCCGGCTTTCCGCATCACTTCGGGAAAACGCGAGAGTTCCAGTACCAGGTTTAGATCGTTCGTGGCGGTCAAAAACTTCGGGTCCGCTTTCTTTAGGCGGGCTTTTTTGAGAATACTCCGCAGACGGGCGTAAGCATAGAGTAGATATGGCGCGGAGTTGCCTTCAAAGTTGAGCATTTTGTCCCAGTCAAAAGAAATATCCGAGAGCCGGCTCTGCGAAAGATCGTTGTATTTCAACGCGGCGATGCCGACCAGTTTAGAAATTTTATCTTTCTCGCGCTCGGAAAGTTCGGGTTGTTTTGCATCCACCACTTTGCGGGCGCGTGTCAACGCTTCGAAAATCAAGTTTTCCAGCGCGATGGAACTTCCCTCGCGGGTCGAGATCTTCTTGCCGCCCTCGCCGGTAACCATGCCGTATTTAACGTGTACGAGTTCAGTTGAAGAAAGCTTGAGTAGTTTTGCGACCGCAATCAACTGCTCAAAATGCAGTGTTTGTTCGTGGCCCACCACGTACAAGATCTTTTTAGGATGGTAGCGCTTGAGGCGGTAAAACAGGTTTGCAATCTCGCGGGTAAGGTAAAGACTTGCTCCGTCGGACTTTTCCAAAAGCGCCGGCGGCAGGCCGAATGCGTCGAGGGGTACGATCAGCGCGCCCTCGCTCACCTTTAAAATTTTTTTATCGCCAAGATATTTTACGAGCGGCTTTAGATCTTTATCGTAAAAACTCTCGCCGATCTCAACGTCGAACTTAACGCCAAGCGCGTGGTAAATCCCCTCAAAGTCTTTAAGCGATTCCTTGCGGAACCATTGCCACAGCCGTTTATTCTCGCGATCCCCTTCCTCTAATTTTTTGAATTCCTCCCGCCCGCGCCGCTCCAGATCAGGATTGCCCTTAAGTTCCTCGTGAAAGCGAACATAAAGTTTAAGCAGGGTTTCAATCGGAGTGCGTTCAAGCTCGCGTTTATCACCCCACAATTTGTAGGCGGCGATTAATTTCCCGAACTGTGTTCCCCAATCGCCCAAGTAGTTCCAGCGCACGACGCGGTAGCCAAGAAACTTGTGGATATTAGCCAAAGAATCGCCGATGATGGTTGACCGCAAATGTCCAACATGCATCGGCTTGGCGATATTTGGCGAAGAATATTCCACGATTGCCTTCCCGCCTTTACCGATATTTAGCTGGCCGTATTTTTCGCCCTGGCGGCGGATGCGGGCGAATTCCTGTTGCAGCGCCTTCTGCGACATCCAAAAATTCAGGAATCCCGGCGGGGTAACATCAATCTTTTCTATAAAGTTTTTCGGAGCTGCCGCGGCAATATTTGTCTTCAGCCGCTCGGCGGCTTCAAGCGATTTTGTTTTGTCGCGCTTTGCGACCGCAAAAGCAGCATTGGTAGTGAAATGCCCCAACTTCTCAAATTCAGGCTCGCCGAGCTGGAAATCCGTCCAGCCGGCTGCATCGGCTATAAGCCCCCGCAAACGATTGAGCATATCTACATTCTAAGCAATCCGCACCGTTAATTACAAAAATTACCATCCTCTTTGATAGTCCACTAAAAAGACCTTAGTATACTATAATACTGATCAGTATTATAGTATACTAGGTAGAAGTTTGGCTAAATTGCTAGTTTAGCACGTCGTTTACGGGCCAGTGTTCGCGCTGGCCTGTTTGTAATTGCTGTATACTTTAAAAAATGGCCGAACTCGCGAGAAACAGGCGCGCATATTACGATTATGAAATCCTTGAAAAATTCGAGGCCGGTATTGAGTTGCGCGGATACGAAGTGAAAGCTGTTAAATCAGGCCGCGTTAATATCGCTGGGACTCACGTTGCGATCCGCGATGGTGCTCTATACCTTCTTAACGCCGACATTCCGCCATACCAACCGCAAAATACTCCAAAAGGCTATGAACCCACGAGGACGCGGAAACTCCTTTTGAACCGGGGGGAAATAGAGAAACTTACCGGCAGGATAAAAGAAAGGGGCTTGACTGTCGTGCCGCTCCGGCTCTATACTGCCGCCGGCAAACGAGCAATCGTGAAGCTAGAAATAGCGCTTGTTCGCTCAAAAAAGCAGTTCGATAAACGGGAGTCCATTAAAAAGAAAGAAGCTAAACGAACCATAGAGCGGGAATTGTCCCGCTAACAGCGAGGCTCGCCTACGGGCGGCCCGCCGCTAATGGGGGCGTACCGGCTTCGACAAAGAGCAGACCGAAAGGCTGCAAGCCGAGCCGACTGACTCGTAACCCCTTCGGTAAACTCAGGGTTATCCTGAGCCGTGCCGAAGGATAAATCCGGTCAAAACACGATAGCTGCCAATACAAAGGTAGTCACCCCGGCTCTGGCATTCGCCTAAGTCGGGCATCGGCCCTCAAACGCTCCGCGCGAGGATCGCCGGTGTCATACCCGGAGCTCGTCTAGAAACTTTTGCGCTTTCTTCAGACTTCTGGACTAAATCCAAAGAAAGCAAACCCGCCGTCGTAAGATGGCTAAGCTTGTAGAATGTCTTCCGGAACCTCTTTGGACGGGAGTTCAAATCTCCCCGCCTCCACAGAAAACCGCCACCTGGCGGTTTTTGCGTTGAACTTTCGTAATACCGAAAGCAGCCCCGACGTTTCCGTCGGGGCTGCTTTGTTGTCTTAATGCTCCAGATGAATTACATTTGGCAGCGAGGCAACGCAAGAATAGAAAATTCTTGTGGTTGCCGAGCGAACCAAATGAACTACACCTGGCCGCCCGGGGTTCCGCACACCTTACAATTAGCCTTGTGCGTAAAGACCTCGTAGAGTGCCGAGAGCCCGACTAGGACATAAACCACCATAGAGAGCGTGCTCCCTAGGTAGTGCACCACCTCATAGCCAAGAGCGTACAGAAGCCAATCTAGGCCACCGATGACTAGGAGTGTGAAGGTAACCATATGCAACGCCTTCGACATGTTTTGTTGGTGAAAATTGATTATGCGACCTTTAAGTAATGAACTGACTATACCCTAATATAATACCATATTTAGACTTCTCCCCGGCTTAATGTGGCTCTAAGAGTCGCGGTAATCGGGAAATGGTCCGACCCCCCGACATAAACTACGCGAGAATCAAGCACGTCAAACCCGTTAACCCACACGTAATCTAGGCGCTGCCTGATCGCGCGCCCCAAGTTGCGAAGGACGCTGCCCAAGGTTGTGCGCTTCCCTGCAGGATCCGCCGCCGAGAAGTGCCACGTGTGCGAGGTGTCAGGGAGAACGCTTACAAACTCTCTCCCTAATAGTTCACTAATGCGCCGGCGCTGTAGCTTAGAGCGTGAAAGTGACCCAATAGTGTTAAGGTCACCGCAGATTATCTCGCAATCCGCGGGTGGTTTGGCTTTAAGACGATCTGCGACGAAACGCACCTGGCTCAAACGGCGCTCGACCCCTCCCCACCAATCAAGATGAAGATTCGTAATCCGCATCAACTTATCACCGGTGCGGAAATCGGCAACAAGTGCCCTACGCTCCACAACGCCGCGGCGGGTTACAAGCGGTTTTTTATCAAGATGGTTTCCATTTTTGGCCGGCAGCGAAATTTTTTCAAACTCCGCCGGACCATTGAAATCCGGCTTCTTCCAAAAGACAGCTAGGCCCGAATTAAATCTCCCAGAACCCATAAAATATTCCGCGCCCCATTCGCCGCCAAGCGCCGCCTTGATTTCGTCACCGATGAATTGCCGATTGTGAACTTTATGCAGCTCCTGCAGGCAAATTACGTTACTGCCCGCTTTGGCCAGGCTTAACACATTAGCCACAATAATTTTGTGGTTTTTGCCTTTGCAGATATTATAGGTTGAGATTTTTACAACACTCGGCATATTACGCAGGCGGATTAAACAACCCCATAGACAATCAAAAATCGCCGTGGAGCGATCCTTTATTATTACATTTGGCAGCGAGGCAACGCAAGAATAGAAAATTCTTGTGGTTGCCGAGCGAACCAAATGAAAAATGTTACGATACGTAACATTTTTATAACCTTAACCTTTTTATAACTCATATTTTACTGAACGGCGCAAACGTTCCAGTGTGCGCTTTTTATCCGCAGATTCCATCCTCATTTTCTCCACCGCCCTTTCCAGAACTGAGATCGTATCGTCGTAGGTCTTGCGGTCTACCGGATACGGTGTCGCGTCCTTCCCGCCGTGCGCGAAGCTGTAGCGGGCCGGGTCCTCGTAAGACGGCTTCGCGCCATAAATGACTTCACCGACTAACGCGAGCGCGCGAACGGTTTTCGGACCCACGCCTTCAGTCGCTACCAATTGCTCGTAATTTTGGGGCTGCTCATCAGCAACCTTCGCGAGAATTTTCTCCAAATATTTGCTCGAAGCGAAGTTTTCGTGAACCACCGGATGATATTTGAACTCTTTCGTTTCAAGATTTAAGAGGGTAAGCTGCCCAACCGAAGTCCCCAGAGTTGCCGTCTGCGAAAGTGACGAGAAATGCCGGCGTAGCAGCCTAATATCTTTCATAAGCGGCGCATATCCGCTCTGCACGAGTTCAGTTGATAATTCACGAGTCGGAGCGCTCCGCCGCGCGGTCAGGTCCAGCATCCGCGACACCTTGACGTTTGAAGATATGCCCGAGTGCGGCTCGCAGACAAGATCGTTAACCTTTTCCGAGAACCAATGATAGCGGCGCGCGGAAGCTTTTTCGGTATTCATTCCCTGTTGCACCACTGCCCACGCCCCGTTTTTGGAGAAGAAAAAACTGTGGTGATAAATTTGGAAACCGTCCTGCACGAGCGCGCTATCAACTTTCGCGCTCATCCGCGAGTTGTAGATAAGGTTATTTGTTTTTGCTTCAGGCAAAGACAGCCGCTCTCCCCAATGCTCTATTTCTTCTGGCGTTCTTCGCGAAGTTTTACCCTTGCCCCCGCAGATAAAAACGCCCAAATCCCGTTCCATCCCGCGGACCGACTCCTTGAGAGCGGCGGTCAAAATTGTGGTAAGGCCGGAGGCATTCCAATCAAACGCGAGCACCGTTCCCAGCGATTGGAACCAGACTGGGTCGGCGATACGCCGCACGAACTCGTCAGGCCCGTATTCATCAATTAAGACTTGCGTAATCTCGCGGCCGAGCTTAACCATCCGCTCAAACAGCCACTTGGGGCAGCGGCCCTCATCAAGCCCGAATGTCGCGATACCACGGTGTATCATCGGCTTAATTATACCCCGCCTTCGCGGTGCCGTAGCCCGCTGCCTCCTTCGCGCTCCGTCGCCAAAGCTTTGGAGCATCGGCGACCGGAGTGGCTACGGAGGCCGAGTCGGCTGGGCAAAGGCCCGCCTCCGCGGCTACGCCGACCAGCCACGGTTGCGCGGAAAACGAACCTACGGTACTATTCCGGTGTAACATCGAACGGTTTGTTTTGAACAATCAAATAGGAGCGAGCGAGCTGCGCGTGCTTGATGACGCCGGGGGCAACCTCGGCGTTATGTCGCGCGACAAGGCAATCGAGATAGCTAGAAATAAGGGATTGGATTTGGTGCTTGTGGCACCCCAAGCCAACCCTCCGGTCGCCCGCATCGTAAACTTTGACAAGTTCCGCTACGAGAAAGATAAGGCGCTTAAAAAGCAGCGCGCGACCAACAAGGCGCAGGAAATGAAGCAGATTCAGATAAGCGTCCGCGAGGCGATGAATGATATGAAACGCAAGGCTAAGAAGATAGATGAATTTATAGCTGAAGGACATAAAATAGAGATTCAACTCACGCTCCGCGGTAGGGAGAAATCAATGAGGGATTTCACTGAAGCTAAACTGCGCGAATTTATGAAACTTATCGTGACGCCATACAAAGTAACGCAAGAGATACAAAAGGGCGGACGCGGACTACTAATACAAATCGATCGGGCCTAGAATTCTTGAGACGGGTTCTAATGGGCTCGACAAAGCAGGCGCCCTACGGTATTATTCCTGCCGTTACTTCGGGGACCGTCCGACTACGGACACGATTACAAACAAGCGACCCACAAACGATAATTATGACCAAGAAAGCAATCACAGATCGCTTCCGCGTGACTAAACATGGTAAGATTTTGCGCCGGCCGATGGGACTGAGCCACTCCCTCGCGAACAAGCGCGGCAAGGCTATCCGCGAAAAGCGGCTCAAAACCAGTTTGGCCTCCACTGACGCGAGAAAAATTGCCAAGAAATATCTATAGAAAATGCCAAGGGTAAAACGCGGTAAAATTGCGACAAAAAAACGGGCTAAAATCCTAAAATACACGAAGGGATTCCGCTGGGGACGGAAATCCAAAGAGCGCGCCGCGAAGGAGGCCTTGCTCCATGCGTGGTCGCACGCTTTCCGCGGACGCAAAGAGGAAAAACGCACGGCGCGCTACGGCTGGAACGTCAAAATCAACGCCGCAGCGCGGGAAAACGGCCTGCCCTACCGCGAATTCATACACGCTCTCAAAGTGAAGGATATAAAACTGGACCGGAAAATCCTGGCCGATCTTGCTGAGCACGAACCCGCTACGTTTAAGAAGATTGTGGCTCTGTCGCTGGAGAAATAAAACGTCACATGTGTGACGTTTTTCATTCGGTTCGCTCGTCGCAAATAAGATTGGGTTAAATCTTACTTGCAGACTCGCTGCCGAATGCAACCTCCGGTGCTCTCTTTTTAAGGGAAATAATATTGTAGGCGCGCCGCAATACCGACCCGTTCTCGCGGTAAGAAGACAAAATTTGCCGCGCGTCGCGGTATCTGAACCATCCGAAGCCCTCATGCTCTTCGGATATTTTTATCTGCCGTTCTTTAGTTTCGGCAAGGTAGAAAATTACCGTTTTAATAATTCGTGTTTTGCCTTTGAAAAAAGCGTAGCGTTCATAGGCTCGGAAGCCTCGGCGAAAAATCAGATCTTTTTGCTGCAAACCGGTTTCTTCGCAGGTCTCCCTTACTGCCGCCTTAAAGCTGCTCTCGCGAACTTCGGGCGAATCTTCGCCTTCGGCCTTAACAAGCTCCAGGTGCCCTTTCGGAAAATTCCAATAGCGCCCGCCGTGATACAGGAACAAAAATCTTGGCCCTTCTCTGGTACGGCGGTAAACAACTATTCCTGCGGAGATTTCGTGTCGCGTGTTTGGGACCATACTTATGACTTAATCATTTTTTTCATCTTCTCTAGTGGCCAAGCGTTTATGACGTCGCTTCTCTTCGCCCATCCTCTGCGCGCTTGTGCAATACCATACTTTACAAACTGGAGGTGGCCGATCGCATGAGCGTCGGAGTCAATTGCGAGCTTGACGCCGGCTTCCACCGCCTTCCTGATATATTCGTCTTTCAAATCCAGCCTGTCGGGCAAAGCGTCAATCTCTAAGACCGTTCCGGTTTCCTTCGCCACCTTTATCACTTTATCCATATCCAAGTCGCATGGCTCGCGGCGGTCCAAGAGTCGCCCGGTCGGATGGAAAACTATATCCACATTTGGATTTCTCATCACTCTTATAAGCCGCTCGGTCTGTTCCTTGCGTGGTAGATTAAAATAAGAATGGACTGCGGCACCCGCCACATCAAGTTTAGAAAGGGCGCTATCGGGCAGATCGAGCGTCCCGTCTTTCAAAATATCGCATTCCGTTCCCTTCAGGATCGTAATCTTGCCTTTAAGTTTTTTATTCACTCGGTCTATTTCCACTCCCTGTTTGGTGAGCCGCGCTGGATCGAGTCCGTGGGCCATTGCGAGCCGCCTAGTATGATCGGTAATTGCGATATAACTGTATCCGAGCTTAGCCGCGGCGAGCGCGAGTTCCTCAATCGAATCAGAGCCGTCGGTCCAATCAGACTGAACCTGCAAATCACCCGCCAAATCGCCGTAGCCGATTAACTTCGGTAGCCGGTGGTTTTTGGCCGCCTCCAGTTCTCCCCAATCCTCACGCATCTCCGGCTCCACATATTCCAAACCGAGTTTACCGTATATTTCCTCCTCGGTCCGGCCGGCAATCGGCACCCATCCTTCCTTGCCGCGGCCCTTTTTATAAAGTCCGTACTCGTTCAACTTCAAGCTGCGCTCCTGCGCCATCTCGCGCATCGCGACATTATGAGCCTTTGAACCGGTAAAGTAGGCAAGAGCCGCGCCGTACGACTCCGCCGGCACTACCCGCAAATCAACATCCAAGCCGTTTTTAAATCTCACTGATGACTTGGTGTCGCCGCGCGCAATTATCTGCGCCACCTCCGGCTGGTTTACAAACACTTCCATGACCTTTTTGGGTTTAGTTGATACGACCAAGATGTCCAAATCACCTACCGTTTCCTTTTGGCGCCGGAACGAGCCGGCAATTTCCACTCTAGAAACACGCGGCGTCGCCATGAGACGCCCCTTAACGGTCTCTGCCAGCTCCGCTACTTCCCCCAACAGGAATCGGCCGGAGTGCCGATGGTAGGCCTCGATACCTTTCAGAATTTTTCCTTCTGACTTGGTCCCGAACCGCGGCAGGTTTCTGACCTTGCCGGTCTTCACTGCTTTCTCCAGATCAGCCAAATCCTTCACCCCTAATTTCTTATACAGGAGCTGAATAGTTTTTGGTCCAAGTCCCTCAATCTTGGAAAGTTCGGCTAGGTTAATTGGATGTTTCTTCTTGAGCTGCTCGTAATATTTAAGCCGGCCGGTTTTCAGGAGCTCCTCAATTTTCTCGGCGATCGAAACCCCCACGCCGGGTATATTCTCCAACGCTTTCAATCCCCCGCGCTCGTAGATATGCGCAACTTCTTCCTCCGAGCCGGCAATAGCTTCAGCCGCCCGCTCGTAAGCCCGCGGCTTGAACGCTACGCCCTCCATCTCGAGAAACTCGCTTATCTCCGAAATAACTTGGGCGATTTCCGCGTTCCTCATCCCGCCGCAGTGAAAGTTATATTTTCGCCTTTAAGTTCCGCCGCGATCTGCGCGCCGCGTTCGAGCGCTGATGACAAGATCATCTCCGAAAGCGGGCCGCGCACCTTCTCGGAGATGACGTCCCGTAGCGGCCGCGCGCCGAAAACGGGGTCGTAACCCCACTCCGCCAACTTCGCCACCGCCTCATCGGGGATTTTCAAGTCTATTCCCTTCTCATCTTTGAGGGTGCCTGTAAGCTCACTCACTTGGAAGCGCGCGATTTGGATGATATCCTCGCGGCTCAAGTTTTTGAACACGACCACGGTCATACGATTCAAGAGTTCGGGGCGGAAGATATCGGTCAACTTATCTTTAAACACGTCGCTTATTTCATCCATACTTTTCCCGCTCTCCAATTCGTTCTTGATGAAATCGGAGTGGGCGTTAGAAGTCGCGATGATCACCGTATTCTGAAAGTCCACCGTGCGCCCCAGACTGTCGGTCAAACGGCCGTCATCGAACACTTGCAGGAACAGGTTCAAAATATCCGGGTGCGCTTTTTCAAACTCATCCAGCAATACCAAGCTGTACGGCCGCTCCAGAATGGCATCGGTCAAAGTTCCTGGAATCGCGCCGTCGGGCGAGCCGATAAACCGGGCGACGCTGCCCCGATCTTGGTACTCTGACATATCAAAGCGCACCATCGCGCCTTCGGAACCGAATTGGATTCTCGCCAGAATTTTCGATAGTTCTGTTTTGCCCACGCCGGTAGGGCCGACAAAGAGAAACGACCCGATCGGCCCGCCTTTTCGGGTAAGACCGCTACGGTACTCTCGGAGCGCCCGCGACACGGCTTTCACCGCGACTTCCTGGTCCACGAAACGCTGGTGGATTATTTCCTCAAGGTGCAGAAGCTGCTCGCGCTCCTCCGAACCGGCGCGATGTAACGGAACTCTTGCTCGCCGCTCAGCCACCGCTTCAACTTCCTCACTGGTCACCACTTTGCCGCCAATACGGCTCACTTCCGACAAAGCCTCTTTAAGCAAATCGTCCGCCGAGGACGGCAACAACTTGTCGCGGAAGTAGCGCTTGGCGTACTGCACTGCGGCCTTAATCGCGCTGTAATTTATTTCCAATTTATAGAGACGCTCCAAGATTATGCTGTCATAAACCAGAATTCGTTCCGCTTCATCTTCGCTTACCTCCTCAACCGGAATAACCTGAAAAGCCGCTGAGAACACGCTATCAGTCTCGATCAGCTGCTTATGCTCCCTGGGATAACTTGAACCGATTGTTGGGAAATCATTGGAAATCACGAGCGGCAGGAGTGTGCTCGCCGCCGACAACTCCTTGGATGGCGCCGTGCGTGACAGGTTGTGAACATCTGGAATGTAAAGAATGATATTCCCTGCGCGGATAATCTCATCAAGCACATTCTTGATACGCTGCTGCAGCTCGCCTTGGTCAGCGCCGGCAACAAGGCTATTAATATCCAGTATGACCAAACGCTTGTCAAAGATGAGCGGAGGAACTTTGTCGTGCACGATCATATAAGCCAGATGGCTCACGATCGCCTCCTTGCCCGCGCCGGCTTCACCGACCAATAGCACGTTCGGCTTGTTCGGCCGCGAGAGGATGTCCACCATCCGTTCGTATTCCACTTCGTGCCCAATCAAGAATCCGATTTTCTCCGCCCGCGCCATATCAGTGAGATCAGCGCTGAAACCATCAAGAACTGGTGTGGGTCTCGCTGTCCAGGCGCGGTTCATAAAGCGGTGGCGGATGCCGTAAGACTCACTTGCAAATCCGCCCAAACTGGACGGCAGGCGGCTAAATCGCGAGAATGAACGGAATCGCCCGAAAATGAGCGCTTTTTCCAAATCGTCTGGGGCTATCTGGAAAAGGTCGAAAAGTTTCGTGACCTCCGGATCGCCCGTAGCCCCCAACGCGGCGAATAGATCGGCCGGGGTTATTTCACGAGCCTGTCCAGCCACGGCCTGCGCGAGGGCCGCGACCGATAGCCGCTCCATCTGACTGCGCAGTTCATGATACTCTATGCGCGCCCCCAAACTTCTCTCCAGATACTCCGCCAGCTTCGAACCGAAATCTTTTACAGACACATCAAGCCTCCGCAACGTCTCTTTCACTTCACCGTATTCCAATAAATCCTTGCCCAGGTGCAAATATGGGCGCCCGCCAAACATCCTCGCGCGGTCAAACGAAGTCAGGAATAAGTTCATCGCTTTGGGATTCATATATTCCGCGACGTTAACACCTCCCGCTCCCGGTAACGCCGATAGTGTTTTTTCGGCGTGGCGGAAGCGCCGCAGGCGGTTTATGAGATATAACGCAAAGAGTGCGCCTAGACACTCCATCCACGTCCGGCCGGAGATAACCAGGAGTATCGTTCCCGCCGTGAACACCGACACCCAGATACCGGAGATTACGCTGACTGCCGACCGCACCAATGGCGGCATTTCGATGCGCGGATCTTTGAGGTAAAAATTAAGAGGCTCCATGTGTCTTAATAGCGAAATAAACGAGTAGAAGCGGCGTGGCCGCCCACGCCGCATAGACACCCGCAAAGATTATCCAGAGCGCGGCGTAAATGAGCGTGCCCCCAAGAGCCCGCAACGCGCGGAATAAGAAACCCAACGTATACCCTATGACCGAGCGGTCTTGATATAGCGGCTGGAACATATAACGCAGAGTGACTTTCAAAGCGAAGATCTGATCCAAATTCTCAAAAGCGTTCAGGGCTGTATGGATAAAAATCTTGAAACCTCCAGCGTACCAGTCGTAAATGAACCAGATAAGACGATTAAAGAAGCGCGTGATAAGATATAAGAATGCGCCGGCAAAGCCGAGCTTAGTTTCAGCCATAGCTCAATTATAGCACCGCGCGCGCCACCTCCAGAGATGGATAAAAAGGAACTTCTAGGAAAACTCGCTAAAGAAATCGCGGCGGACGAACTGCTACCGCTTCGGGGAGCGAATCTCGTCTTCGGCGAAGGCGATCCGGACGCGGAAGTTATGTTCATCGGTGAAGCTCCGGGTTACTACGAAAATTTGCAGGGCCGGCCGTTCGTCGGCCGCGCCGGCCAGCTTCTAGACACTCTGCTCCGCGAAATCGGCTGGGAACGCGGAAGTGTGTATATCACGAACATCGTAAAGCGCCGACCTCCCGAGAACCGCGATCCTCTGCCTGAAGAAGTCCGCTCCTACTATCCGTACTTAGAACGTCAAATTGAGATCATTGATCCCAAACTTATCGTTCCCCTCGGCCGCTTCTCGATGAACCTCTTTCTCCCGGACGCGAAAATTTCCCGCGACCACGGCAAGATATTCCGTAAAGGTCAAAGGCTTATTGTGCCGCTTTACCACACGGCGGCCGCCCTGCGCTCAACCACGGTACTGGAAAGCCTAAAAACCGACTTTACCAAACTCCCAGCAATCAAAAATAACTTGGACGAGCTCCTATCCAAAGAGGCCTCGCGGGACGAAGTCGCGCCAACTCCGCCAAGCGAACCCAAACCGCAACAAACGAAACTTTTCTAGACCGGACCTCTAAGGACCTCGAGGTCGTGGCGTTTCAGCTCCGCAAGCCCTTTAAAGTTATGGCTCTTTAAGATAAAGTGCGCCAGCTCAACTCCGCCCAAGAAGTGCGGGATTAGAACGTAATCCGCTCCGAATTCATAGAGCTTGCGTCCCTCCCGTTCGTTATCAGCGGTTAGAATAACTTTCGCGCCTGGGTTGCAAAGGCGTAACGCTTCAAGGATTGCAACATTGTCACGGAAATCCGGGCTGGTTGAAATTACCACCCGGGCGCCCTTAAAACCGGCGACTTCTTGGATATCTTGATCAGCGATATCGCCGTATAGCGCGACTTTACCTTGGCTCTTCAACTGCCTTACTATCGTCGGATCAAAATCAACCACCAAAACTTTCTCGCCCGCGGCTTCAAGCGCGAGGAGAATCGTGCCGCCCATCCGATGCGCGCCGACGAGAATCACATGGCCAACGAACTTCTCTTGCGGCAGCTCCTCTTCCGCCCTAGTCCTGCGCCGCTCGAACAGTTTAAGGAACGGCTTTACGAAACGGTAGACTTTATCGCCGTAGGTGATTAGGTACGAGGAAATGAAAATGGTAATCACACCGACTATGGTGACGAGCGAGACATCCGCAGCGTTGAGGTGACCCAATCGATAGCCCATAGCAATCAAAATCAGACTGAACTCGGAAATCTGCGCCATAGTAATGCTCGCCAAAAACGACGTCCTCGCGCGATAACCCAAGACGCTCATAATTATAAAAACAACAAGTGGATTGCCAACGAGCACGAAGAGGATAAATAGGATAAGCGGGACGGCCGCAATTGCTCCGAAGTTGAAAATCAATTTAGCCCCCAGACCGAAGAAAAATAACATCACGAAGAAGTCTCTAAGTGGCCTTAGACGGCTAGAAATCTGGAAGTGCTCGGAAGAGTTGGCGAGTGTAAGCCCAGCGACAAGCCCCCCAACCTCAATCGAGAGGCCCACGAGGGGCGAGGCTGCCAGCGCCGCCACTCCCAACGCCCAAGCGATGCTAAAAAGGTAAAGCAGCTCCTGCGAGTGCCCTAACCAATCCAACAATTTAGGAAGATAGCGCGAGGCGGCGAGTAAAATCGCTCCGAAGACAACGCCTCTCACCAGGCTAAGCAGCGTCCCGACCCATACCGGACCGCTTTGCGCTGATCCGGACAGCGCCAGGAGAATGAACATCGCCACAAAATCTTGGATCAAGAGCACCCCAACCACAATCCGGCCGTAGAGGCTCTTCAAATCTTTTTTCTCAGACAGAAGCTTGATAACGATGATTGTTGAAGAAAGAGTAAGCGCGGCGGCGATGTAAAAAGAGACTATAGCCCCGAATCCCAAAGCGTGGCTTAGGGCAAAACCAAGGCCGAATGTGATCACTACTTGACCAACTCCGACAACGAGGGCGTGGGCTCCGACGTGGCGCAAATCGCGCAGGTCCATATCCAACCCCACGAGGAAAAGAAGAAAAGCTATCCCCAGCGACGATAGGCTGTCAATCACATCAACATTAAATTGCGCGGCGCTTCCGAACACACCCACAGCCAAACCGGCCGCGATAAAACCAAGCATAGTTGGTTGTTTAAAGATATGCGCGACGACGCCGCAAACCGCGGCTAAAATTACAGCTACGACTATTCCGGTAAAAAGTGCCATCAATCCAGTCACTTATAATAGTATCAGTGGTTGCTTTGTTAGTCGATAAGTCCGATTATTATGGAATAATGAGATCCAGTGTGAACATAAACTTCAATTTCAAGGATCTCAAGATAAACCGACTGATCAGATTATTTGTGATATCTGATTTATTGTTCTGGAGCGGATGGGGATTTATAACCCCGATATTCGCGCTCTTTCGGGATTGACTAACTAATATTAAAATGTTGTTATAAGAGTATTCCCTTCTAGGGATAATTAATCTAAAGGTCGAACTACCCCATTTAGGGAAACTTTAGAGCAGATTATCCCTTGAGGATGACCTGCTCTTTTGCAATTTAATAACTCGTCCTAGTGGTTAGGCATTTATCGTGCCGGCAACAAGGACTTTACTTTATGTTAAAAATCCTCGCATTGGATATAGACGGGATTATTAACGAGAGCCTACTTACCAAAGCAGCGCGCAATCCATATATATCTAGACTTTTGGCACAGATGCCACCTCTCAAAAAAGCGGCACTGGAAATCATTGAAGCGGGGGAAGTGTTCTTCAGGGTCAGGTACGAAAATAGCGATAGGATGAGCGTCATCCGGGGCAACTACGGCATACCCTATATAGGTATTATCACGGATCGCAGTGCTCGAGGACTCGCAACCGCGCTTGGGGAGCAAGACTACATTCTTGAAGGGATGGATTTCGTCCAAGTACGTAAGGGTATATTCAGCAACGCTGGCAAACTACGATATGGGCCGGAATTGTGGGAGGTAAAAGAAGTTAAACCTCACGAATTGGTGCTCTACAAATTAGCAGAGTTTGCCAAAGAGAAAGGAATCGCGCCTTACGAAGTCCTTATATGGGACGATAATCCTGAATTCAGATTCATAGCCAAGAGCCGTTTCGGCTTTAGAGTTTATCCAGATGACACGATAGACATAGGTGAGGAAAATCCTGTCTTCAGACAGCGCGCAATAGCCCCGACGTTACGTCGGGGCTATTTTATTTCAGAAATTTAAAATATAAGGAAGAAAAATCAACGCACCCACGAGAGCGGCGCCGAAACTGGCTAATAGCACTATTGCGGCCATTAAGTCTTTAATGATTCTTATCCTGTTGTCGCGTTCAGATGTTACAACATCCATAATCCTTTCAACTGTCGAATTAATAAGTTCCAAGATAAGCACGGAAAAAGTCGCGAGTAAAAGTACAACTTTTTCCAATCTTGAGGTGGGGAAATAAAACATAGCCGCCACTACGAGCGCAGCTATTACGAGCATTATTTTGAAGCTCTTTTCAAAAACCACTGTTTCTCTAAACCCATTAAGAGCGGCTCTGAAACTATTATAAATTTTCTTGGCCATTTAATTTCTTTTAGTCCCCTCGAGAGGAATCGAACCTCTATCCCAAACTTCGGAGGCTTGTGTCCTATCCGTTGAACGACGAGGGGGTCATTGGTGTGGGCTATAGTCTCAAACAACTTTCACTATCTCATAAAGTATACCGCCTAAAAATACCAGTATGATAAAACGCCCCCAATAACCTACCGGCTTTAATCGGTGACGCATAAGCACCACAAGGATGCTCTCAAGAGCCAAGAATACGCCGCCCACAATGCTTACAAACCAGATAAAGTTGTGACTATTATAAAAGTAAAGAGCAAGTGGCAGGAACACGACTACCATAAGAGCTGCGGCAGATGGAAATTTGAAGTCATATCTCAAAATATCCCGGGCTTCTAGCCCCAAGAAGAAGTAAGAAGTCCAGATAATAAATATACCCAAGGCGCCAATGAGACCCAAGACCCACGGCGCGATAAGTCCTATCCCAGAAACCGCATCCATACTTACGCCTCCAGGCGAGAGCCAGGTTATCGCCAAAACAAAAATCGCATAAACCACAGCTGGTATAACAGTGCCCAAAATAATGGCCGGCTTGAGTTTAGAAATATCTAAATTGTTTTTATCAAAATAGTCTCTCACGGAGGAAATAGCCGCTCTGCCGGCCAAAGCGAAAAGAACAACGCCGTAGGGCAAGAGGAGCGACGTAAAGCCCCGAACCGGTTTTGCAAGAAGCAGGAGCGACCTAAAATCAGTTTTAGCCAAGCCGAGAACAAACAAAACTACTACGATTACGACCATAGCCGCCGCTACAGCGAACTCAAAATTAGCCACCCTGCTTAAAGACATAGCGACGACTACACTGCCCATAAACCAAAAGAGAAGCGCCCCGACTACCGGAGGGAGCGCGGGCGAAACGAGCTTTATAAAACTTACGGACAAGATCAAGTAAATGGTGAGGGTTAAAAGGAGACCGCTAAGAACGGCTACCACGGATAACCACTTCCCCGCCCTCCCTAAATAAATCTCGGCGTAACCCACAAAACGGTGCCGGCCCGGCGTGCCGGCAATTATCTCTGAATACATAAGATGCACTGTAGAAAAAACGGCGGCAAAGACCGCCAAATACAAAAAGCCGGCCAGAAAACCAGCTTCCCTAAATACGTAAGGCAGGGCAAACATCCCCGCCCCAATAATGAGCGCGGACAAGAGCCCAGCCGGCAGGATAAGCTCTTTATACCTCTTCGAAAACTTGGTCACCTTCGCGCACCCGCTCTTTTACCTTAATGCCGACCTCTTGACCCTTCTTGGCCGCGGTTATGGCCTTGTGATCGTACTGCATCTCGGAAATCTTCTGATTAAAATCCGTGGTAGCTCCCTTAAATTGCACAGTGGCGCCTACCGGGACTTCTTTGGAAAATTTCACGATGGCCACGTTAATATTGCTGAAATAGTGGGTGACTGCGCCGATTGGTTTTGGCTCGTTAGTCTTGGACATTTTTAAGCTTTAGTCTCGACCTTTATTTATTTGATACCATCTTTGGCTTCCTCAATTTTGACGACCGCAATAAGTTTGTCGAGCAACTCTTTTGGATTGCTGCTCCACGCTATTTTACCTCCCATTTCCTCGGCGCGGCGCGACTTCTGAACAACCTCTTTTAATAATTCGTCAGTCTCCCAAGCTCCCTCCAAAACGCCAATCGGTTTTTTATCTTCAAAGGCGATGGTGAATTCGTTAATTGTCCCCATCCTGCCGCAACCCACAATCACCGCATCGGCGCAGCGCGTCAAAAGTAGATTTCTCCCGGAGTAGCCCTGCCCGGTGTACATAATTATATCGTGATGGTCTATCGGCAGATCGTAATCGCGGGTGTGCTCCAATTTTGAAGAAGCCGGCGAAATACCAATCACGATGCCGCCCTCCTCTTTCGCGCCTTTAGCCGCCCAGTACGGGAAACCGGTCGTCGCGCCATCCACCAACACCGCTCCGTGCCGCGCTATTTCACGCCCTAGTTCCTCCGCGGTCTCGAACGCCTCCTTGCCGCAGTGGCTGGTTTCAGCCGCCCCCGATACGCAGATTTTGTACTTCGGATAACCGTTTATCGGCACCATATATTCGGATTATAACACAACCTCTTCACCCACTCTCGGCACCTCGGCTTTCACGGCCAATTCATCGCGGACCTTAGTCGCGAAGATCTCACTGGGAGCCTTATCTCCGTGCACCACAAACACTTCCCTTAGATTATCTCGCGCCGGGGAGAGCCACTCCAAGAGCCGCGCTTGATCGGCGTGAGCGGAGTAGCCACTTATAGCCGCGACTCGCGCGCGCACCGGCACCGCCTCGCCAAAAATTCTAACTTCCTTCGCGCCGTCCAAAATCTTCCGGCCGAGCGTCCCTGTCGCCTGGTAACCTACGAACAAAATGGTGTTTTTGGGGTTGGGGAGGTATTGCGCCTCATGCCGCAAAATGCGCCCGCCGTTGGACATCCCCGAGCCGGCAAAAATTATCTTTGGCGAAGGAGCGGCACCGATGGTCTTGGAATCCTCTGGAGTAAGGGTGAGATGAATATCGGGGAAATCGAGTATCTTGCGGCTGCGACCCACGAACTTCTGCGCCTCCGAATTCAAATAGTCTGGGTAGGTCTCATATATTTTGGTCAAGTGTATGGCAAGCGGACTATCAATGAAAATCTGTTGCCGCGGCACGCGCCCATCGCTGGCCAGTTTGTCTATCTCATACAAAATCTCCTGCATCCGCTCCATAGCGAAGATCGGGATCATCAGTACCCCATTAGACCGGGCTGTGTCTTCAATAATGTCTTCTAGAATGTCACGGCGTTCCGCGAAATCTCCGTGCGACCGGTCGCCATATGACGACTCAATCAAACAATAATCCGTGTCCGGCGGGACGAGTTTACCCTCGGGGATGAGGGGCGGCTTCACATTCCCAAGATCGCCGGAGATAACCAGTTTTTTGCCTTCAGCCTCAACAATCACACTTGCAGACCCGAGGATATGGCCGGCATCCCGGAGCGAAACCTTAAATCCGCCGACCACCAAAGATTCATCATACTTAACCACCTTCCATTGTTTCACGAGCGCATCAATGTCTGTCACCGAGTACAGCGGCGGCAGACCGTAACGCTTGGCCTCTCTCTTTAAAATATCCTCCGAATCCAGCAAAAGCTCGCGCGCGAAATCGCGGGTGGGAGCAGTGGAATAAATCGGGCCGCGGTACCCGGTTTTGATTAGCTTGGGCAGCATACCGGTATGGTCAATATGGGTATGGGTTATAAAAACCGCCTTGATGGTTTGGGGGTCGTACGGCAGGGGATCAAAGTTATGACGTTCACAATAACTTTCCCCTTGGAAAATCCCGCAGTCAACTAAAATGCGCTCACCTTTAGACTCAACAAGAAAACTTGAGCCGGTAACCATACCGGCTGCCCCCAAAAATTTCAGGTTCATAATTTTCTGTCAGCTAAAACCTCCTCGACTACTTTTCTGTCCGACCAAGGGACCCTCTTGCCGCGCGCGACGCGGATGTAAGGCTCGCTCCCCTTGCCGGTTATTATAACTGCGTCGCCATTCTCCACCAAAGAAATCGCCTTCTTTATAGCCTGCCACCGGTCCATTATTTCGTAAACGTTAGAAATTGGAAATTGTCCCCCCGAGGCGGATCCGCCTTTGGCGGAGAAATTGGAAATTCCAGATTTTATCTGGGATAAAATCTGGCTTGGGTTTTCATCAAACGGGTCCTCATTGGTAAGGATTATCTTATTGCAATACTGCGAAGCAATCTCTCCAAACTTCGGGCGCTTCCACTTATCCCTTCCACCGCCGGCCGCGCCCAAAACGCAAATTAATTTGTGGGGTTTCAACTCGCTTCGTAGAGTTTCGTAAACTGTTTTCAACGACTCCGGTGTGTGGGCGTAATCTACAACAACCGCGTAAGGTTTACTAACCACGAACTCCAGTCTCCCCGGCACGCCAAGAAAGGTCTTAAAAGCGTTTCTCCTTACGGTTTCTGAAATTTCTGCTGTTTTAAGCACCGCCTCGGCTGCCGCAACATTCCCGCGATTGAAGTCCCCCAATAGCGCCGGAGAAAGTTCATAGGAGGCGACATCTCTCTTGAAATAGCTTATTGCTTTGCCGCCGACAGCCGCAATGAAGTATTTTGCGCTCTCGTCTTCGCCGTTCACAAAGAAATATTTAGGCGACTTCCGGGAAAATTTCGCTACGTCGCGGAAGAAGTTTAGTTTGGCTTCGCGGTACTTTTCGAAGCTGCCGTGGGATTCAATGTGTTCCGGATGAAGGTTGGTAAAAACCGCGGCATCGAAGTCAATGAAACGGTGGCGGTACTGCCGCGCGCCTTCGGAGGTGACCTCAACAAGCGCGTAGCGGCAGCCGGCCTTGGCCGCTTTGTGCAAAAAACTCTGCAGAAAAAATCTGCCAGGCATGGTGTTACCGGAATCGTTCACGCGGGAATCGTCGGCTATCTTGATACGCACCGAGGATGAAAGCGCGGTCCTCCAACCCGCGGCTTCAAGCGCGGCATTTATAAGTTCAATGGTTGTTGATTTACCTTTGGTGCCGGTAACTCCGACTACAAAAAGTTTCCGCGACGGGTGGCGGTAGATGATTGCGCCTAGGCCCGCCAGCACAAAGTGATAAACTCGTTTCGCTGCGTTAAACGCCCGGCGCATTAGCCTTTCATTTTCTTTAGCGCGTCGCGCAGGCGGGCGCCGACATCCCTTATTGTCGGATTAATCTTCTCAACCGCCGACCTGGCTTGGTTGGACGAGTAACCCAAACTGCGCAGAGCCTCGTAAACATCGTCGTCACTCTCAAGGCTGGTTTCTCCGCCTCCTTTAGATATCAATTTCATTCTGTCTTTTAATTCAAGAATAATCCGCTCCGCGGTCTTGTGGCCGATGCCGGCGGCACGATCCAAAACATCGGCGTTGCCATTGGCTATCGCGGCGATGAGTTCCTCCGCCGGCGCAACCGCTAGAACGGCTATGGCCGAGCGCGGCCCGATACCGGAAACGGAGATTAATGCCTCGAAACAAGCCAATTCCTCGTTATCTATGAACCCGAACAGATCCAATGCGTCCTCTTTCACGTGCAAATAGGTTGAGAACGCGACCGCCTCGCCCAGAGCTGGCAATTTCTCCCGCGTCCGCAGGGAAACGAATACCTTAAAGCCAACGCCGCCCACTTCTACCACGGCAAAATTGCGTTCTTTAGCTTTAAGGATACCCGATAAACTGCGGATCATGTTGACAGTATTATAATATCACTTACCAGCCTTTTGACGCACTAGAGTTTTTACCCTATCGTTGAGTCAATGCTTACGCCGGAAACAATTTCAAAACTCAAAGCTAGGCTACTCGCGGAGAAGATCCGACTGGAGGGTGAAATCAACGATCTGAAAAAGATCGACCACGTCGCCGGTGCTAATCGCAGCGAAGAGGAGGTAGAAGAGGACGAACAAATTGAAAGTAATTCGAGCGTCGCGACCGATTTCGCTGAAAGACTGAATGACATTGGTTCCGCGCTCCGTAAAATATCGGGTGGGAAGTACGGCGTATGCGAGAATTGCGGCCGCGAGATAGAACTGGAGTTGTTGGAGGTAGACCCAGAGTCGCGACTGTGTAAATCCTGCAAGCGCTGATGCCACCGCACCTCGCGAGAGTCCGGGCGGCGGAACTGGATGGGATTGACGCAAGGCTTATAGACGTGGAAGTTGATTTGAATGTCGGCCTCCACGCTTTTAATATCATCGGCCTTGCCGATAAGGCTCTGTCCGAAGCCCGCGAACGGGTCGGCTCCGCGCTCAAAAACAGCGGGACAAAATCACCAACTAAGGATAACCGCAAAATCACGGTGAATCTCGCGCCAGCCGACGTTAAGAAAACCGGGTCACAGTATGATCTCGCGATTGCGATCGGCTACTTGCTCGCCACTAACCAAATCAAACGTTTCGACACCGACGACAAACTTTTCCTGGGCGAATTGGGATTGGACGGCGGCTTAAGGCCGGTGGCGGGAAGTTTGAGTTTCGTGATATTAGCCAAGCGCCGCGGCATAGCGGAAGTATATCTCCCGCCGGAGAATGCCCGCGAGGCGCGGATAATTTCCGGCGTTAACCTTATACCGATTCCCAACTTAAGCGCGCTCTTGGATCACCTAGCCGGAGATGTATTGATTGAACCGGAAAGATTCAGTGAACCGGAACCGGCCACGTCGCACGGTGTGGATATTTCAGAAATTCGCGGACAGGAGGCGGCGAAACGCGCCCTTATCGTCGCGGCCGCGGGCGGCCACAACATCCTGATGAGTGGCCCACCTGGTTCTGGGAAAACAATGCTGGCACAGGCATTGATATCGCTCCTCCCGCCGCCATCGGTTGAAGAAATGATTGATATTTCGCAGATTTGGAGCGCAGCCGGATTGCTTACCGGTTCATACCTAGCCGCGCGACCGTTCCGCGCGCCGCATCACACCGCCTCGCTCGCCGCAATCGTGGGCGGCGGACAGAATCCCCGCCCTGGAGAGATAAGTCTCGCCCACCGCGGCGTGCTCTTTATGGACGAATTGCCGGAATTCCACCGCGATCTTTTGGAAGCTCTGCGCCAGCCGCTTGAATCCGGCCACGTCTCAATCGCGCGAGCCAAAGCCAACTTAACGCTCCCGGCGCGGTTCATTCTTGCCGCCGCGATGAACCCATGTCCCTGCGGCTATTGGGGTGATCCAGAGCATGAGTGCCGCTGCAGCGCGCACGAAGTCTTCCGCTATCAGAAGAAAATTTCGGGGCCGCTATTGGACCGGATTGATATCCATATTACCGTTCCGCGCATGAAAATTGAGGAGTTGCGCAGGCAACCTGATGGAAGCGCGGACGAATTAAGAGAACGGGTCGGCCGCGCCCGCGAGACGCAACTTCAAAGGTTCCGCGGCGCCGAGCTTAATATTTTTACCAACTCCGAGATGAGCTCCAAAGAATGTGAACGGTTCGCGGCTCTGACCGCCGAAGCCGACGCCTTCTTAAAAAATATTTTTGACCGCTCGCTCCTTTCCACCCGCGGCTACTATCGCATTCTGAAAACTGCACGCACTATCGCGGACTTGGAAGCGTCGCCGCGCACGGAGGTTAATCATATTGCGGAAGCCTTCCAGCTCAGGGTGAGAGAGGAATAGAATACCAGAATGTCTCACGGTAATCCGGGTAAACGTACCCAACCTCCGCTAGATTTGAGCCCGGCCCAGCGTGAAGCGGTGGAACACGGCGATGGCCCGCTTCTTGTGGGCGCAGGCGCGGGGAGCGGCAAGACCCGCACTCTGACCCAGCGGGTTATTCACCTTATAAAGAAGGGTGTGCCGCCCGGCCGGATACTCGCGATCACTTTCACCAATAAAGCTGCGGATGAAATCAAACGCCGGATTTACGCCGAGCTGCCGCCGAATCAGACCAGATCGCTCCCGTTTCTGGGCACATTCCACTCTTTCGGAGCAAGAATTTTGAGGGAGGAGGCTAAAAAGCTCGGCCGCACCGCGGATTTCACAATCTTTGACAACAGTGACTCGCTCCGATTATTAAAGAGGGTTTTGGAGAAGCTGAATTTAAACGCAGCCAGCCATCCCGCCGCCAAAGTCGCGCGCAAAATTTCCCGCGTCAAAACCGAGCGCGCCGACCCCGATGATTTAAACGAAGAAGACAAACTCATCTTCGAAGCCTACGAGCGCGGTCTCAAAAAACAGAACGCCTTTGATTTCGACGACTTGATTGAAAAACCCGTGCGCCTATTTGAGCGCGATAAGGCGGCGTTGGAAAAACATCGCTCGCGCCGCCTGTATATATTGGTAGATGAGTTTCAGGATGTTAACCGCGCGGAATATCTGCTTGTGAAATTACTTTCTTCGCGCCACCGCAACTTGAACGTTGTGGGCGATGATAATCAATCCATCTATGGTTTCCGCGGCGCGGATTTCCGCAATTTCCTAGACTTCGAAAAAGACTGGCCGGAAACGAAGGTGGTAAATCTTGGGGAGAACTACCGCTCCTCGGGCGCGATCGTCCGCGCATCTTACGGCGTGATTAAAAACAACAAGTTTCAGCGGCCAAAGGAATTATGGACGCCGAACGAGGTTGGTGCGCCAATTAGAGTCATCGCATCCGAAAACCCGGAGATGGAGGCAGAGACGACCACAAGAGAACTTTCCAAACTCTCCGAGGTCGGCGGCCCGGGCGCGATATCCAGCTCGGCGATCTTATACCGTACCAACGCCCAGTCTAGGGCGCTGGAGTCCGCCCTTTCTTTAGCCGGCATACAGTATGACATCTACGGCGGCTTGAAGTTCTATGAACGCAAGGAGGTGCGGGATATAGTTTCCGCCGTCCGTTACGCTGTAAATCCGAAGGACGAGATAAGTTTGGATCGGCTGAAAAAATCTTTCCGCAAAAAAGTTGGCGAGGAGCTGGCCGCCAAGCTCCCGCAGTTGGGGCGCGAATTGGCTTTGATGGAATTGGTCGGCTTCTTTATGAAAACGACCGACTATCTGCGTTACCTTACCGAAAAATTCGATAACGCCGAGGAGCGTTTAGAAAACGTGCGCGAACTTCTTAGCTTTGCCGGCACATTCTCCGGCGCACCCGAGTTTTTGGAACGCGTTGCGCTCCTACAAGATACGGACTCGCCTCGCTTACGCTCCGGCGAAGCGGGCAGGCCGGCAAGAGGGATTCCAGGAAACGGCGTAAAACTTATGACTATCCATCTCTCTAAGGGGCTAGAATTTGACAGGGTTTTTCTTGTCGGCGTGACTGAAGGGATACTCCCACACCAGCGCTCGTTTAAGACTCCGGAGGAATTGGAAGAAGAGCGGCGGCTGATGTATGTCGCGATGACTCGCGCCAGAAAAGAATTGATTATAAGTTTTTACGGTTCAGCGTCGCGTTTCCTTTATGAGATACCGCCGGAACTCATTAAATTCATGGGTTTGTCGGAAGAAGATAATGGCCGCGAGATTTATATCTA
>Ga0210018_1000229_pt1 | contig 27270 bp, 22 predicted proteins | sample CryGeyCG2014_010_2_FD_183967 | JGI IMG/M metagenome (GOLD analysis project Ga0210018, IMG submission 183967) | Groundwater microbial communities from aquifer - Crystal Geyser CG09_land_8/20/14_0.10 (SPAdes) (version 2) | ecosystem: Environmental > Aquatic > Deep subsurface > Groundwater | place...
TTGTACCTTTATGAAGGTGTTAGCGACACCTTAAATCAGCGGGCAACCGCATCTGACACAGAGGCTGGACTAGGTGTTTTCCATAACTATCTTGGAACATATATCCCCTCAACAGGTGGAGTTTATTTCAAACATGTAGAGACTGGAAACAGTGTTTCTTGGACAGATACAAGCCCATTATCAGCAGGTTCTTATCTTTCACTGCGAACCAATACAGGTCATATACATTTTGATGATATACGTGCCCGCAAATATACTTCCCCAGAACCTTCTCACGGAGCTTGGGGTAGCGAGGAAACAGCAGCACCAACTTATACTTTAGCTACTGGTACCTTTACTATTCTAAATAATTTAACAATTGGCGATGGCGTAGATGCAGTAAAGGTTACTGCTGATACAAACGATCCAACCGTAGATGTAGATAATAACTTTACAATTCAAGCCAGCGCCGAATTTGTCGCTTCAGCCACTGCTTCCTTTACTGTCGCTGGCAATTTCACCAATAATGGAACCTTCACCCATTCATCAGGGACCATTACTTTTGATGACAATGGTAAAACCTCGCAACTAACTTATAGTGCAGCCACTACTTTTTACAACTTCACGGTTTCAACTGGTGGCAAAGCAATGCAGTTTGATGAAACTGACCAAACGAATATTTCGGGTGCTCTTACTCTACAAGGAACAAATTGTACCACCGGAAGAGTTTTTCTTGATTCTACTACCAATGATAATCAATGGAATATTAATGCTACAGGAAGTACTGATATAGACTATGTAGATGTTGAAGATTCCAATGCCATAACTGCTCTTACTGCTGAAAATTCTACCCAAGATAATAACAATAATACCAACTGGACAATTAACGCCGGACTCTGTGCTGGCATCACCGTTTCTGGCACTTCGAATCTGGCGAGTGGTACCATAGCCGTGGCAGTTAATGCTGCCTTGCAAACAGGAAAAACCGGGACTATTTCGGGCGGAAGTTGGTCTATTACCAATGTCACGGTAAATTCAGGAGATATTGTTACTGTTTGGGTAGATGGAGCAACTGATGCTGACGAATCTACTGGTGTTGCCAAATATGACGGTACGGGAGATATGACCGGAATGGTTTTAAATCAGCATGTTTTATCAATTGGAAGCGTGGATGACCAGAGTTTGACCGTGACTAACTTGGGTCAATACGATAATGATCAGGACGAGGATATAATGCATAGCGCCAATAGTTCGGTGCTCAATGTAGATGATGATGCAGCTTACACTGATGAGAAAATTGATATTCTTTCTGGAGATACCTTAACTATCGGTGGCACCGAAACTTTAACCACCCATGATTTAGCAATTAATGGTTCACTTACTTCAGGTGGAGCAGGAACATTTAATATCTCTGGCTCTTGGGACAATAATAATGATTTTAATTCTTCAACCGAAACAATTAACTTTACTTCAACTACTACTGAAACTATTGATTCCACCGGTGCAGTAGATAGTGATGTTTATAATGTAGTTTTTAATGGTTCTGGTGGTCAATGGACACTGACCACTGCCTTAGTTGTTCAAGGAGATATTACTACAACTGAAGGAACTATCGCTGGAACCCAAGACTTGACCGTTAATGGTGGAGCTATTACCGGCACTAATGGCTCAATTAATTTAACTGGGGGAACAACCACTCTTTCTGGCACTGGCAATTTAGGGCCAACTGGCACTGGAACCTATACTTTTTATAATTTAACTTTGTCAGGGACAACTACTGCTGTTGGCAATTTTACTGTTTCTTCGGTTTTAACTATTTCCGCCACTTATTCTTTTGATGCTTCTTCTAAAACTATCACTCTTTCTGGTTCTGGAACACCATTTGTCAAAAGTGGAACATTCACACCTAATTCTTCAACTTTTAAATATACTGGCGATGGAGCTACAACTATTGCTGCTGCCACTTATTATAATTTAACTTTTTCACCGACAATCACCGTTGCCAGAACCTATACTGGTGGTGGAGCGATTACTGTCAATAATAATTTAGATATTAATCCTGATGCTGCTAGTACTTTATCTTTAACTTTCAATTTAGGCGGAACAACTGCGGTTACAGGTTCAGCAACTATCCAGAGAACCAACTCAGCCACTTCAGTTTTAGACACAACAGCCAGTAATCATTCTTTAACTGTAGGTTCTCTTTCAATTCAATCAGGAGGTACTTTAACTGGCAATGCTTCAGCGTTAGATTCCAATGGAGATGTAACAATTGTCAGTGGCGGAACTTTAACTAGCACCTCTGGCAACTTCAATGTTGGTGGTTCTTGGTCTAATTCAGTAACTGGAGTTTTTACTCATTCTTCAGGAACGGTTATTTTTGATGCTACAACCACCGGCAAAACTATTTCTGATGGCGGTGATCCTTTCTATAATCTTCAATTCACTGGCGCTAATGGCGGTTGGACCTATACTGACGGATGTTCGACTGCTCCAAATCAAACAACTGTTAATGCTGCCGGTGGTGTAGTGAATTTTATCAATGCTAAAACAGGAACTAGTCCGACAGTCATAAATGGAACTTTGAATGTTGATTGGTATTTGGGAGTTCACGTTGTTGATGGAGCAAATACTTCGACTAATATTGACACCGGCGATGCCGATATTACCATTTCCGAAAATTCAGCAACCCCGGCTTCAACAGTTTGGCGGCACGATGGTACAAGTTGGGGAACAGCTGCTACCTCTCAGACAACTGGTACTGATGCCACTGGTAAAAATCCCCAGCCAAATTCAGCTGGCGCCATTAGAATTAGAGAATATAGCATGACGGCGAGCGCGAGTTGTCCTGGAGCGGGCTGTACTCTTTATAAATACAATCTCCAGATTGTTTGGCAGGGAAGTTACGGAGAATATAATTATTACACCGATTATGGCCAAAATTATCTCACTTCCTGCCTGGCTGGCACCAGTTGGTCTTGTTCTGATGATACTGCTGATGACGATGTTATTGGTTCTGTTTGGTATCGGGCAACCCCAGGGACAATGAATGGTTCGCCTCCTTATTCTGGCCTGAATGAACCGCCAACTCAGGGTTCCTGGTATATCGGAATGCTAAAAGGTTTGGAGGTGACAATCACTGGAACTTCAATTGATTTTGGAAGTTTAGATGCCTCAAATAATTTCACCGCGACGGCTGGTACCCAAACTCAAATTACTGTTACCACTTCAGCTACTTCAGGTTATATCGTTACTGCCTGGGAAACTCAACTAATGACTTGCTCAGATTCAGGCGCTTGTGGTACCCAAACTATTCAAAACTTCACTTATGGCACTTATGCTGATCCTCAGCCCTGGACTATCCTTTGCAAAGACGACACTAATTACTGCGGCTTTGGATTTACTTCAAGCGATACTTTAGTAGAAGGCTCAAATCGATACAACACTGGTACAGAATATACCTATTTTCCAGCAGATTCTACAAGCCCGGTTCGGGTTTCAGATTATTCCAGCCCAGTTTATAACAGTTCCTATTCCATCACTTACCGAATTTCTGCCCCTTTAACCCAAAGACCCGGCCCCTACCAAACAACAATTGTTTATATAATAACAGCTCAATATTAACCCGATTCTCTTTTTACCCCTTTGCCCCCCTTTTTACCCTTTTAACCCCTTCTATTAATTTAAATTTTAAATAACTATTTTTATGAAACGAAAAAATCCAGAGGGCTACAAAAAACTTTTGGTCTATCAGCGAGCCGAGGAACTTCGCCAATTTGTTTTTGAAATTACGGAAAAATTTCCTATCTCGGAATTTCGTCGTAAAGCACATATGCGAGATAGCGCCAGATCGGTAAAACAAAATGTGGTTGAGGGCTGGAAAAGAGAAACCACTCAGCAATACATAGATTTTTTAAGCTTTTCTTTTGGCTCTTTAGGAGAACTAAAGGAAGATGGCGAAGATTGTCTAAAGGATGGTTTGATTGGTCAAGGAAAGTTCGAAGAACTTAAGAGGAGATGCGGTGAATTGGATTATCTAATGCGCCGGCTAAAAGAATCTTTAGAAAGAAAAATTCAAAAAAGTCAGGTTTTATCTCCCTATCAACGCTGGCTGAAATCCAAAATGAAAGAGAGGGATCGAAAGAAGAGGGAATTTGATGAGGAATTAAAAAGGATAGTTGAAGAGGCGAGGAGGGAGAAAAAGGGGGAAACGGGAGAAAAGGGGAAAATGGGAGAAAAAAAGGATTTTACCAAAAAGATTTTCTATAATTTTTTAATTGGGCTTATATGCTTTAGCCTGTTCGTTCCCCTGAAAATAAAAGCTGAGCAAGAGATAAAATTATTTGTTTCACCAGAAATTTTTGAATTGGAGGTAAAAAGGGGAGAAATTTTAGAAGATAAAATGCAGATTTTTAACAAAAGTGAGGTACCTGTTCCAATTGAGGTAACTGTGACTAATTTTGGAGCTCAAGAAGAAACAGGAACAATCACTTTTTTTGAAGAGCCAATAAAAAAAGAAGGGGAAGACGACGTTTCTTTTAATCCCAGAAAATGGATTAAAATTGAAAATCCAAATTTTATTTTAGATCCATATGAAAGAGAGGAAGTGAAATTTAAAATTAATATTCCAGAAGATGCTGAACCCGGTGGTCGTTATGCCGTGGTTTTGTTTGAGCCAAAATTACCTTCTTTTTATTTTGAAAAAGGAACTATCCGAGCCATCCCAAAAATTGGGGTTTTGTTTTTGTTTTCAGTAAAAGTTGAGGGATTAGAAAAAGCGGAAGTACCTATGACGATTGCTGAATTTTCGATTCCAGAAAAATTTCATTTGCAAAAGTTGGAAGATTTTCTAATAAAAACAGTCAGAGCGGCAGAAGAATTGATAATTGTTGAAAAAAGCCATTTGCCATTTACCCTTTCAATTAAAAACAATGATATTTATCACATTAAACCAGAAGGGAAATTAGTAATTTCTCGTAATCCACTAATAGACACTAATACTAAACTAATGGACACTAATAATATAGTAGGGGAGGTTGAAATTAAAGAAATAACAATTTTGCCTGGGAAAGTCCGAAAATTTCCGGTTGAATTTAAACCAGATTTACCAAAAATTTTGGAGAGATATTTACCAGCTTCAATTTCTGACTTCATTTCAAAGAATTTACTTTTTGGGAAGTATAAAGCCCATTTGCTCCTGACAACTGACAATGATATAATAGAAAAAGAAATTGAATTTTGGGCCTTTCCCTGGAAAATTGCTTTATCTACAGGGCTAGTAGTTTTACTTATTTTAATCTTTGTCGTAAAATACAGAAAGAGAATTAAATCAGCCACTTTAATATTATTTCGCGGAATAAAATCTAGAGAGAGTAAAATAAAATCATGATTTATGTGTATGTTCTTTTAAGTTTAAAAGACAATAAATTTTATACAGGTTATACTAACAATCTACGAAGAAGATTTTATGAACATCAAAGAGGAACTGTTTTTTCCACCAAGAGTCGCTACCCATTAAAACTGATTTACTGTGAAGCTTGTTTAAATTTAGAAGATGCAAAAGAAAGAGAAAAATATTTAAAAACCGCTTGGGGTAAAAGGTATTTAAAAAATAGATTTAAAAATTATTTAAAAACAAACCCCATGAGATAGCGAGCTTGCGAGCTCTATCTCACGGGGAAAGGTCGAAAAATAAAATAGAAATAAATTGAAATAAATAGAAACTTATAGAAATTAAGAAAATGCCAAAGATAATTAAAAAACACGGAAAAACAGCTTTGGTTTTGGGCTTAATTTTAGTTTTGGTAGCAATGTATCTTACAATTCCGACCAGTCAGGCAGCAACGATTACGAGCAGAAAAATGACAATTAGCGATTCAAGGCCTAGCCAGACCGGCGTTACCTATAGTTTTACAGGAACCCATTCAGCGACAAGCGTAAAATGTCTCAGAGTTCAGTATTGCACTGCTGCGACAGGAACTTGCACCAAACCAACCGGAATGGTGACAACTTCGGCAACTCAAGGCACTTTCACAGGTTGGACAACTGCTAACTGGACAATTAGTAATGTTACTGACGGCGAAACAAAATACACCAATGCTACTGGTGAAGCAGGTGGCGCTGCTTACGTTATTCAGACCGGAACAATTACAAATCCCTCTACTGAGGCAGTAGCTTATGCCAGAGTAACAACTTATACCAATACCGATTGTGCGACTGGTTCTACTGATACTGGCACGGTTGCCTATTCTATTATTGGCGGAGTGGCGGTTTCGGCAACAGTGGCAGAATATATGACCTTCACTATCGGAGATTCGGCTATTGGTTTTGGAACTTGGGACGCAGGGTCAACTGCAGTTCGATGGGCAACTGCTAACGAGTTAGGTGATACTGCAGAACCCGGTGCTGGCGCGCCCTCGGTTCTGACTCTTTCCAGTAACGCTACTAATGGAAATTCGGTAACAATAAGAAGTATAGGAAGTGGGTCAGCCGCGGGTTTATATGATTCGGTATCAACAAATGTGATTGATGCCGCGGCTTCAAGTGCAGTAGTAGCTGGAACAGAAGGTTATGGAGTTTATGGGAAAAACGCTGCTTCTTTAACTATTGCCGAAGGTTTTGATAATGATACCACTGCTGATACAGCAGTAAGTACTACCGCTGCCACTTTTGTTTCCACTACCGGAGCGGTTAGTTCAGGCACGGTTGACTTGACTATCAAAGCAGCAATTGCCGCCACTACCCAAGCTGGGTCATACACCGATACCCTTGTTTTGGTCGCTACTCCGACCTATTAATTTTTAGGAATTTTTAAGCGCCAAGATTTTTTAGCTTGGTTTGGACTTGATTGTGAACAAAACAAGGTCTCTTATTTTAATAATTTTTATTCTAGGAGGATTAGTTTTAACTATGGGAGCTTTTGCTCAACAGAGTGGAGTTACTATTTCGCCATTGACTTTTGAATTAACAGCCAATCCAGGAGATACTTTAACTAATACTTTAAAGATTTATAATCCGACCGATAATATCATTTCAATAAAAATGGAAATTGAAGATTTCAGGCCGATTGGTGAGACAGGTCAAGTAATTGTTGAACCAGAAGTAGAAATAACTTATTCTTTGAAGAGATGGGTGAAAACAGACCCCACTGGATTTACTCTTGAACCAAAAGAACAAAAATTTGTTGATTTTGAAATTTCAGTTCCAGAAAATGCTGAGCCAGGCGGAAAATATGGTTCAGTTTTAGCTTCGACCACCGGAGTAGTGGGAAAGGGAGTAACCGGAACAGCTGTCGCTCAAAAAGTTGGGGTTTTACTTTTGTTAACAGTAGCTGGAGAAGTTAAAGAAGAATTGGCAATTAAAGAATTTTTAGCTCCCTCTTTTTTGGAATATGGACCGGTCCCATTTACAATGAGATTTGAAAATAAAGGGACTGTCCATGTCAGACCTCGGGGATTTGTGACCATTACTAATTGGTGGGGGAAAAAAGTGGCTGATGTGGAATTTTCACAATTGAATGTCATTCCGGGGGCTGTCAGAAAAATTGAGACCTCTTGGCAAAACAAATGGCTTTTTGGAAAATATACGGCAATGTTAGTGGGAAGTTACGGAACAGCCAATTTACCTTTTAATCCTCCAATTTTAACTTTTTGGGCTTTTCCCTGGAAAATTGCCTTGGGAATTTTTGTTGTTTTGCTATTAATTTTTGCCTTCTTTTACAAAACCAGGAAAAGATGGCAATTGGCTTTGAGGATTCTCCTTAAAGGAGAACTGAAATAAATAGAAATAAATAGAAATTAATAGAAACTTATAGAAATTTATAAACTTGTAGAAATTGGTTGAAACTTATAGAAATTTATGGAAACTAATTGTAAAGCTTGTCCAGAGTTTTTTCTGGACGAGTTTTTTTGTATAATGAATAAATGCGACTGGAAAAAAGTTTATGGATATTGTTAGGAGTGATATTTATTGCTGTTCCAGTATTTGTTTTAGGTCTGGCCTGTACTCAAGATAGCGATTGTTCTTCAGGCTACGTTTGTCGAAATAATATTTGTTCTATTGAAAGCGGGCTTTCAGTAACAGTTACTGTTCCTGGCCTACAACCATCGGCCCCTGGTGGAGGGGCAGTTTTACCAGCCACCGTTATTTTTGAAGGTAGGGCTTATCCAAAGGCATTTTTAACTCTTTTGAAAAATGATAAAGTTGCGGCTACTTTTTTTGCTGAGAATTCCGGATTATTTAAAAAAGAATTAACCGGAATGTCGGGGGGGACTTATAACTTTGGAATTTTTGCCGAAGATACCGAAGGAAGAAAATCGGTTACCCTGAGTTTTACAATTGGTATTTTGGGCGGGACTACTACTACAATATCCAGAATTTTTATTCCTCCGACTATCTCTCTTTTTCCAATTGAGGTAGAAAGGGGAGATGAAATTAATATTTCAGGACAAGTTTTTCCAAAAAGCCAGGTTAATATTTTTATTTCTCCAGGAGAAATTATGAAAGAGATTATTACCACCGAAGAAGGGAAATGGTCTTACACATTAAACACTACTCCTTTAACGGAAAAGGAGTATCGAATTAGAGCCAAGGCTTTTTTTGGAGAAGGGGAACAGAGCCAATTTTCTCAGACCATTTCTTTTTTACTTTTGCCTTCAAAATGTCGAGGAGCAGATTTAAACTTCGATGGGAAAGTTAATATAGTTGATTTTTCAATTTTGCTTTATTTTTGGGGGCAGAAAAAACCAGCCAATCGCTGTGCCGATATAAACTTCGATGGAACAGTTAATATCGTTGATTTTTCAATAATGATGTACTGGTGGACAGGATAAAATTTGCGAAGCAAATTTTTTAAAAATTAATAGAAATATACAACCTTCGGTTGTGAAATTTATAGAAATTTATTGCAATAAGTTTCGCGAGCGAAGCGAGCAAATTTCAACAAGTTTCAATAAATTTCGCGAATGAAATGAGCAAAAATAGATATATTTTGTTAAAAGATTTAGAGGTTTATAAATTAGCAAGAGAATTATCAAAAATTGGATGGGAAATTTATAATTCTTTAGATTGGCAAATAAAAAAGATTATGGGCGATCAATTCATCGAAGCTACCGACTCTATTGGAGCTAATATTGCCGAAGGTTATGGTAGATTCCATTATTTGGATAAGATAAAATTTTTCTATAATAGTCGGGCATCTCTAAACGAATGTAATAATCATTGGTTAGAGTTATTAAGTGAAAGAAATGAAGTAAAAAGCGAGAAATATAAAAAATTTAAAGCAACTACCGAGAAACTATCAATCAAATTAAATAATTTTATTACATCTACTTATAAATCTAAAAACAATCAATTTCAATGAATTTCTATAAATTTCTAAAAGTTTCTCTGGGAATATTGCTCATTCTCTCAATCCCTATAATAACAAAGGCCGCAGTTTTGTATCTGTTGCCTCAATCTCAAAATGTTTATAAAGAAGATAGTTTTTTGGTTGAAGTGAGATTGGACAGCGAAAATGAAGAAATTAATACCGCTGAGGTAAATTTAAAAATCCCCTCAAATTTATTAGAAATTTTAGATTTTAGTAAAGGAGAAACCATTTTAACTTTTTGGGCAAAAGAACCGGAATTGAAAGACGGTATACTTTCTTTAATTGGAGGAATACCAGGAGGATTCAAGGGCAATGGTTTAATTTTGAAAATTACTTTTTTAGCAAAGGAAATTGGAAAGACAGAGGTTAATTTTAGAGAAGATTCGAAAGTTCTATTAAACGATGGTAAGGGGACACCGACTAAATTAAATTTTTTAGAAGGAAATTATGAAGTTGTTGAAAAACCAGAAGGATTGCCCATTATTTCTTCCAGAACCCATCCCGATCAAAATAAATGGTACAAAGGAAATACTTTACATCTGCATTGGGATTTAGTTGAAGGAGCAGAATATAGCTTCCTTTTGAGTAAAGATCCTTTGGCTGAACCCGATGAAATTCCTGATAAACCAGAACCGAGAGAAGGATTGATTTGGATGGGGGATATGGAATATCCCAATTTGGAAGATGGCATTTATTACTTTCACTTACGTGAAAGACGCGGAACTGACGCGGATTTAAACGCGGAACCGACGCGAAAATGGGGGCCCAAAGTGACTTTTCGAGCAATGATAGACTCGACAGGCCCTGAAGATTTTGAACCAGAAATTGGCAAAGACCCGGCGGTTTTTGAAGGAAAATATTTTTTGAGTTTTGCAACCACTGATAAAACTTCAGGAATAGATTTTTTTGAAGTGAAAGAAGGAAAGAGGAATTTCAAAAGAGCAGAAAGCCCCTATTTATTAGAAGATCAAGAATTAAAAAGTATAATAAAAGTGAAGGCAGTAGATAAGGCCGGCAATGAAAAAATTTCTGAAATTATACCGCCTGAAAAACCATTTCCTTATTGGATAGTAATTGTCATTTTAATTGGAATGGTAACGATAATAATAGTAATTTGGTGGATAATAAGAAGATTAAGAAATAAATAGAAATTAATAGAAACTTGTTGAAATTGGCTCGCTTTGCTCGCGAAACTTGTTGCGATAAATTTCTATAAATTTCAATGAATTTCAATAAATTTCAATTTATAATATGGTTTAGTGTCAGTTTCCTGATTCTATTGTTTAGTGTCAGTTTAGTGGAGCCCGTAAGGGCAACTGGGGCTTCTCTTTATCTTTCGCCAGGGAGCGGAACATTTTTTGTTGGCAGCACTTTCGATGTTTCGATTTTTGTAAATACCGGAGGAAATAATGTTAATGCCGTAAAAGTAGATTTAAAATTTGATCCCAAAAAAATTCAGATAGCTAGTCCTACTGCCGGTAAGTCATTTATTGAAGTTTGGATTGCTCAGCCAGTTTATTCTAACATCGAAGGCACCGCCTCTTTTCAGGGAGGTGTGCCATCACCGGGGATTAATACGTCTTCGGGTTTAGTTTCTACTATTACCTTTAGGGCTATTGCTCCGGGAGAGACCATCGTTTCCTTTTTAGATTCCTCTAAAGTTCTTTTAGACGATGGAAAGGGAACTAATGTTTTAAGTTCATTAGGAAGGGGAGTATATAATCTTGTCATTCCTCCCCCTGAGGGCCCAAAGGTTTTTTCTTCCACTCATCCTGATCAAAATAAATGGTATAAAAACAATAACCCCACTTTTTCTTGGGAAAAAGAGGAAGGAGTAACCGATTTTAGCTATAGCATTGATTATGACTTTCATGGCACGCCCGATAACATTTCGGAAGGAAATAATACCTCAGTTTCCTATACTGATTTGGAAGATGGAATATGGTATTTTCATCTAAAAGCCAAAAAGGGAGATATCTGGGGAGGGGTAACTCATTACATAGTTCAAATAGATACCACTCCTCCGGCTGCCTTTAATCTTATTTTTGAACCGGCTTTTAAAACTCCAAATGTTACTTCCAGAGAACCAATTATTTCCTTTATTACCACCGATAGCCTTTCTGGCGTTGATCATTACGAGATAAAAACTATTAATTTTACTGAAGGCGGCAAAAAGGAAACCGGATTTTTTGTGGAGGTAGCCAGTCCATATAAATTACCCCTTCTTGATCTTGGAGAACATGAGGTGATAGTAAGGGCTTTTGATGTAGCTCAAAATTGGCGAGATGTTTCAGCTAGAATTGAAGCGATTCCTTTTGAAAAAGTATTTTACATTACCAAAAAGGGAATAAATATTTTTGGTTTTTTTCTTCCCTGGTGGAAAGTAATTTTAATTCTCGTTTTTTTAATCATCCTTCTCATAATCCTTGTTTTTTGGTATTGGAGACGTCACCGACGCCTTGTTAAAAGAAGAGAAGCCCTAAAGAAAATAGAAGAGAGGATAAAGAAAAATGGAGAGGAAATTAAAGAGAAATTAGATGGAATTACTTAAAATGAAAATTCAAATTATGAAAAAAGCAATAATTTCAATTATAATTGCAATATTATTTTCCTCGGTTGCTTTATCTATCCAGGCGCAAGGGGCCTCTCTTTTTCTTTCTCCGGGGAGCGGAAGTTTTAAAATAGGAGATACTTTTTCAGTGGAACTAAAAGTAGATACCGGAAGTATTCCCATTAATGCGGCCCAAACCACCATTTATTTTCCCCCTGATAAATCAGAGGTTTTAAATATTTCTAAAGCCAATTCGATTTTTGTTCTTTGGCCAGAGGAACCGGTTTTTTCTAATTCCTCTGGCAAGCTATCGTTTTCCGGTGGAATACCCCATCCTGGTTTTACTGGAATAGGAAATATAATTACTGTAAATTTTAAAGCTAAAAATGAAGGATTAATCCTTCTTACCCTTGGCGAAGGGCGAGTTTTAGCCGATGATGGAAAAGGAACTGACATTTTTGTTTTTATTAAGGAAGCGAAATATGCCGTTCAAAAAGAGACAATTCTTCCTGAAATTAAACCCGAAGTTCCTCTTACTAAAGTGCCTTTTCCTCCTGAAATTTCATCTTTGACCCATCCTCAAGAAGAAGAATGGTATAACAATAACAATCCCCAATTTCAATGGAAACTGACTCCAGATGTAACTGGAGTGAGTTTTGTTTTGGACCACTACTCAGATACCGTACCTGATCCAGCTTCTGAAGGTAGATTTGAATCTAAGGTTTATGAAGAAATCGACGATGGAATTTGGTATTTTCACCTGAGATTAGAAAACAAAATAGGATGGAGTGAGTCCAGCCATCGAAAGATTCAAGTCGATACTCACCCTCCTTACCCTTTTGAAATAATAATTAATAATGCCGGAGATTCTACCAATCCTAATCCAAACTTATATTTTGAGACCAAAGACGACACTTCAGGAATTAATTATTACAAACTAAAAATTGGAGAGACAGACTTTTTGAATTTAATGCTTGCCCAAGTTAATCCTTTTTCTACACCTTTTCAAAACCCTGGTCACCATCCAGTTGTAGTTCGAGCAGTAGATGGGGCTGGAAATATTGTAGAGGCGAAAGCAGTACTTGACGTGGAGCCGATTGCGAGCCCTCAAATCACCTTGAGTCCTGTGAAATACATAGCCGGAGAGGAAACGTTTTATTTGGAGGGGACAGCTCTTCCTGAAGTGGAGATTATTATTTTTCTGAAAGAAAATGGGAAGGAAGTAAAAAAATGGTTAACTTCAAACAATATGCAAGGAGAGTGGTCATTTTCCACAAGGGAGCTAATTAAATCTGGACTATATTATTTATCAGCCGTAGCTAAAGATAAAAGGGGAGTTGAGAGCCAGCCCTCGGCGAGTTATGAAATTGAAGTATCATTGAGTGGTATATCTCTAGGGCCCTTTTTAATCGCCTTTAGAAAATTAGTTCCCTTTTTAATTCTGTTCTTATTTTTCGGGATTATTGTTGCTGGATACTTTACCTATAGAATTAGGCATGCTAAAAAAATCCTCCAGAAAGAAACTCGAGAAGTTGAAGAAAGACTTCACCAGGTTTGTGATACTTTGAGGGCAGAAATAGAAGAGCGTATTAGTATGTTTGATTCCCGACCTGGATTTAGCGAGCGAGAAAGGAAAGTTTGTGATGAGCTAAAAGAAGCTCTAAAAACTGCCGAGGAATCGGTGAAAAAGGAAATTAAAGACGTAGAAAAAGAATTGGAGCGAAGGTAAATTACATCGAAAGGTAACCGTCACCTTGGATTGTATGAACAAAATTGATCTTACCCAGTAGAAGAGAAATCTCTCTACTGGGCTTAATTTTTCAATTTGGCATAAACTTGCTACAATTAAGAAAAATCACAGGTCCGACCTCGGTCAGTTTGACATAATTTGACAGAGGACGGGCCTCGGTAAACTTATGCCTAGAAGAAAAGAACAATTTGTTAACGGAGAAATTTATCATATTGTAGTAAAGGGAGTTAATGGAAATGAAATTTTTAAAGATATCGATGATCATTATCGCGGTATTTTTTCTATTTATGAATTTAATAATACTAAACCAGTCGTGATTTTTAAAAGAAGGCAAAAGATAAAAGCCTTTAAAAATCGATTCCAAAAGTTTAGTAGAGGACGGGCCTCTACCGACTTCCCAGATGAAAGGGATCCATTAGTGGAGATTTTAGCTTTCTGTTTTATGCCAAATCATATTCATTTATTACTGAGGCAACTCAAAGACGATGGAATAACTAAATTTATGAGTAAAGTTGGCACTGGTTATGGAGGATATTTCAATAGAAAATATAGTCGCCAAGGATATGTTTTTCAAAAAAGATTTACCGCAGTTCATATTAAAACCAATGAACAATTAAAAACTGTATTTGTTTATATTCACACCAATGGTATTTCTTTAATTGAACCAAAATGGAAGGAAATAGGAATTAAAAATCCTGAAAAAGTAATTAAGTTTTTAGAAGACTATAAATGGTCAAGCTATCCTGATTATATTGGGAAAAAGAATTTCCCCTCAGTAACTGATAGAGAATTTATGCTAAATATAATGGGTGGTGAAAAAGGTTGCAGAGAGTTTGTCGAAAGTTGGATAAGATACAAGGGCGAGATCAAAGAATTTCCCGAACTCACCTTAGAATAACAGAGGACGGGCCTCTCTGCTGAATTGACAGAGGACGGGCCTCTGTAACCTCTGTAAACTCTTAGATAAAGGTGATTGTCACCTCGATAGAAAGTCACCTCGGTAGAAAAACCCCATTGACACTTAATTTTTAGGGGTAAACCCCGTTAGAAATCAAGGATAGTATAACCTTGATTCAATGTTGACCCCGTTAGAAGTCCCCCTTTTCTTTTAAGTATTATCAAAAAATTTATAAAAATCTAATTTTTTAGAACTTCTAACGTGGTTGACGTTAAATTTCTAAGGGGGTAAACTAAATTAATGCCAAGGAAAATTAAAAAAACAAAAAAAATCAGATTGAAAAAGAAAACTTCGAGGCCGGTTCAGAAAGCCAAAACTAAAAAAATAGTTAAACCGCCAACCGGGCCTTCTTTATTAGAAGACAAAAAATCTTTTTTAAAAGGACTGATTAAGAAAATCAAAATCAGAGTTATTGGAGTTGGGGGAGGGGGAAGCTCAATTGTTTCGGAAGTTTCCCAAAAAATTTCTCCTTTGGGAAAAGGAAAAATTAGTTTTGTGGCAGCCAATACCGACGTCAAAGCCTTGAAAAGAATGAGTTCTGAAGTTTTGTGCCTTCCCTTCGGTCAAAATTTGACTTTCGGTTTGGGAACAGGGATGAATCCTCAATTAGGAAGATCGGCGGCTCAAAAAGAAAAAGAGAAAATTAAAAAAATTTTGGAAGGTCAAGATTTAATAATTTTAGTTTCTTCTTTGGGCGGGGGAGCGGGATCTGGTGCTGCTCCTATTTTTGCTAAAATTTGCCAGGAGTTAGGAATTTTAACTCTTGGCTTTTTTACTTTGCCTTTTAAATTTGAAGGTGAAAAGAAAATAGAAATTGCCAAAGATTCTTTGAGAAAGTTGAAACCTTACCTCAATGCCTTAAGTATTATTCCTGATGAAAGAATTTTTCAAGTGATCGATAAAAAAACCCCCCTGACGACCGCCCTTTCGGTGATTAACAAAAATTTAGCTAAAAGTTTGGAAGGGCTTTTGGAAATCATTTATCAGCCAGGTTTAATTAATATTGATTTTGCCGATTTGAAAACAATTTTGGCTGGAAATGATTTAGAACCTTCTTTTGGGAAAATTGCCTATCTAAATACTGTCGAGGTTGAAGGTCAAAACAAAGTTCCCGAAGCAATTAAAAAATTAATTTCTAGCCCTCTCTATCCTTATTCAATTTCTGGAGTCCAAGGTATTTTATTTAATATCGCCGGGGAACCAAATTTGAAATTAGTTGAAGTCAATGAAATTTCTCAAGCCATTTTTGCTGAAAGCAAAGGGGAGGCAAAAATTATTTTTGGAATTTCGGAAAATCGGGAACTGAAAGATAAGTTAAAAATCACTCTTTTGGCAACCGGTTGCAAAACTAATTTTGTTTTATCAAAACCCAGTAGTAGAAAAATCTCACTACTGGGTAAAGAAAAATCAGCAGCGAAAAAAACTCCCAAGGAAAAGGTTAAAAAACAAAAGATAAAAGTGAGATCTGAAACCCAAACTGAAAAGAAAAAAGAAAACAAAGTTTTAGCTACCCGAGCGAGGCAAAGCCGAGCGAAAGGTGGAGATGAAGCGACAGCTTCATCGACTACCGGAGCAGGATTTTTTGAAAAAACCAGCCAGAAAATCAGAAGAAATGCTCTTCAGGTTAAAAAAGCTCTTCAGGAAGAAGAAGAGAAAATTTTAGAGAAAGAGAAATTCTGGGAGACCCCCGCCTTTTTAAGAAAAAATAAATCAATATGATTAAAAAAGCCATTTTACCAATTGCCGGTTTGGGAACAAGATTTTTGCCTTTGAGTAAAATTTTTCCCAAGGAAGTCTGGCCCTTAGTTGATAAGCCAGTAATTCAATACCTGGTTGAGGAAGCAAAGCAATCTGGAATTTCAGAAATTATTTTTGTCATTTCCCCGGAAAAGAAGGCGGTTGTCGATTATTTCCAAAAATATTATCTCCAAAAATCGCCAAAAATCGAAAAAAAATTAAGAGAGCAAGGGAAGGTAAATCTCTTAGAAGAACTGAAAAAAATGGAAGAACTTTGCCAGGGACTTTCATTTTCTTTTGTTTTTCAGAAAAAACCTTTGGGCGATGGCCATGCTATCTTACAAGCCAAAGATTTGGTCAAAGATGAGCCGGTAGCGATTTTATTTGGCGATGATATTGTTGAGTCGAAAACTCCTTGTCTTTTGCAACTAATCAAAGTTTTTAAAACTGCCCAAAAACCGGTGATTGCCCTTTCGCCGGTACCTAAAGAAAAAATTCCCTCTTATGGAATTGTTGAAGTAGAAAAAATTGCTAATCGCCTTTACAAAATTAAAAAAATTGTTGAGAAACCAGCCATTGATAAGGCCCCTTCGGATTTGGCTATTGTTGGGAAATATATTTTAACTCCTGAAGTTTTTGATTATTTAAAAAAAGCCAGACCTTCAAAAAAAGGTGAGATAATTTTGGCTGAGGTTTTTGAAGAAATGATTGGGGATGGAAAAGTAATTTACGGTTATCAATTTGAAGGAAATTGGTTGGAATGCGGAACTAAAGAAGGCTGGCTGGAATGTCATTTCTATTTAACCTTGAAACATCCAAAATATGGTTTAAAATTAAGAGAATATCTGAAAAAAATAAAATAAAATTACACGAATTAATATGCGCCCCAGAAGTAGAACGCTTCGCGTTCACTTCGGGGCTGCCCCGTAGCGAGCCGAAGGCTCTGCTACTGGGGCGAATTAAACACGAATTGTATACAAATACTTTAATAAATTTATTCGCATAAAATTTGCATATCATTCGTATAGAAATTCGTGTACCATTATGCTAACTGTCACTAAAGATATTTTGACGAAAATTTATAAAGAAAGACCGCCGGAAAGCAAAAAATATGATTTTGGCTTATTGATTGTTATTGGTGGTTCTGATTTTTATTCTGGTTCACCGGCTTTGAATGCCCTGGCTGCCTTTCGGGCCGGGGTTGATATGGTTAGAATCATTGCTCCAAAAAGAGCAGCCGATATTATTGCCTCTTTTTCTCCTGATTTAGCGGCTTATCCCTTGGAAGGAAAATGGTTGGGGAAAAAACATTTGGCTACTTTAATTGAAATGACTGAATCAGCTAAGGAAGTTTCTCAGGGAAAAACGGCCGTAGTTATTGGTGGGGGATTGGGAAGATCGGAAGAAACCCAAAAAGTGATTTTGGAATATTTAGAAAAGGTTTCGGTTCCGGTGGTTATCGATGCTGATGCCATCCATGCTCTTTCCAAGAAACCTGGAATTATTTCTGGCCCAGCCCTTTCAGAAAAAAGAAAGAGCTGGGTAATTACCCCCCACACTTATGAATTTTTTATTTTAACTGGCAGGGAAATTTATAAATTGCAAGAAGAAGAAAAAATCAAGGCAGTTTTAGAAGAGGCAGCCCGTTTGAAAACTACAATTTTACTCAAAGGCAGGACCGATATCGTTTCCGATGGCAGAGAAGTGGCTCTCAATAAAACCGGTGGTCCTTTTTTAACTGTCGGTGGGACCGGCGATACTTTGGCTGGAATTTGTGGAGCAATTTTGGCTCGGGGAATCGATCCATTTTTGGCTGCTCAAGCAGCTGCCTTTATCAATGGTCTGGCTGGCGAAATTGCCTTCAAGAAGCTTGGGGAGGGATTGGTGGCTACTGATTTAATTAACTCTATTCCCGAAGTAATTAAATATTAAAGGTCAATAATTACAAAATTAAATGATACACGAATTAATATGCGAATTAAACACGAATTATATGCGAATTTTACGCGAATAAATTTATTAAAGTATTTGTATACAATTCGTATATCATTCGCATAGAAATTCGTGTAAATTTAATTATTTTATGTTTGATTTAAAAAGAAAAGTTGCTATTGTTACTGGAGCCAGGAGAGGAATGGGAAAGTCCCATGCTATTGCTTTGGCAAAGACTGGGGCAAAGGTTGTGGTTTCAGATATTTCTTTAGAGGATTGTCAGAAAGTGGTTGAGGAGATTAAGAAAGAAAAAGGAGAAGCAATGGCAATAAAATGCGATGTGACAAAAAAAGAGGAAGTTGATGAAATGGTTAGAAAAACAATTGAAAAATGGGAGAAAGTTGATATCTTGGTCAATAATGCCGGAATTTGTGATTTTAAACCCTTTTTGGAAATGACTGAAAAAGGTTGGGATAGGACAATTGATATTAATTTGAAAGGATATTTTTTGTGTGCCCAGGCGGTAGCGAAAGAAATGGTAAAGCGAAAGTCGGGAGTAATAATCAACATTGCTTCAATTGCTATGGGACAAACCGGGGTTGGTTTCCCTTCTTTAGTTCACTATTGTGCTTCAAAAGGAGGAATTGTGGCTATGACCGAAGCTCTGGCTTTGGAATTGGCTCCCTACGGAATTAGAATTAATGCCATTTCACCGGGAGCAATTGAAACGCCAATGATTGATCCATTAAAAGCTGATAAAAAAACAATGGAAGGACTATTGGCCAGAATTCCCCTTCACCGAGTGGGAAAGCCAGAAGAAGTTTCCAATTTAGTTTTGTTCTTGGCATCCGACCACTCTTCTTATATGACCGGGTCCGATATCGTTATTGACGGTGGCTGGCTGGCTGGCTAAGAGAAAAAGAGTTTTTTGAGCCGTTTCTTTCAAAACCTTTCTTTAAGGGCTAAATAGCCCTTTTTTATTTTCAAAAATATCGTAAAATGAAAGAATGAAGAAGAAAGAAAGCCTCGCCTCCGCTAAAGCTTCGGCCTTCGGTCGACGAAGTCGCCTGCGGCCGACGAAGTCGGCGAGCAAGGCAAAGATCGCCATTTTTTCTTTGACTTCTGATGAGGGCTGTCAGTTTACCCTTTTGGATTTGGGAGAAAAATTTTTTAATTTTTTAAAGAGAGCTGAGCTTATCGATTTTCCCTTAATTGAAGAAGAACCTTTTCCAAAAAGAAAAGGTTTAACACCCGACGTTAAACCCTTTATCGATGTGGCTTTTCTTGAAGGAGTACCAATTACAAAAGGAGATTTTTCTCTACTTAAAAAAATAAGAAAAGAAGCAAAAATTTTAGTTGCCTTGGGAAATTGCGCCGCTTTAGGCGGTATTCCGGAAATGAAAAATTACCAGGGGAAAGAAAAAACAATCAGGTTTATTTACAAAAAATTGAATCACATTTTAAATCCAGAAATTAAAGAAATTGATAATTTTATAAAAGTTGATTTTGCCATCCCCGGTTGCCCTATAAACGGTGAGGAATTTCTAAAATTTGCTAACGAATTAATAAAAGGAAAAATTCCCGAGGTTTGTCAAAGTCCAGTTTGTTCCGAATGCCCCTTAAGAGGGAATCCGAAATGTTTTTTGGCTAGGAAAGAAGTCTGCCTGGGTCTAATTACCTTAGCCGGTTGTGAAGCAATCTGTCCAAAAAACGAATTTCCTTGTTTGGGTTGCCGGGGGATCTTCAAGGGCGCCAATGTCAAAAGTTTTTTAAAAGTTTTAGAAAAATTAGCCAAAAAAGAAGAAATCGAAGAAAACTTAGAAATCTTCGGCATCAAAGACGACGTCGAAAAAATTTTGAAATTATGAACAAAAAATTATTAACTCTTTCTTTTATTCAAAAGGAAAATTATATTCTTTTGGGGATGAAAAAACGGGGCTTTGGAATTGGAAAGTGGAATGGTTTTGGCGGAAAAGTAAAAGATGGGGAATCGATTGAAGAAGCAGCCAAAAGAGAGCTAAAAGAAGAGATTGGAGTTTTTGCCCAAAAATTAGAAAAAAGAGGAATATTGAATTTTGTTTTCGATCACAACCCAGAGGAGATATTGGAAGTTCATGTTTTTGATATTTTAGATTTCGAAGGAGAACCAATTGAGAGTGAAGAGATGAAACCGAGATGGTTTAAGAAAGAGGAGGTTCCATTCGATTCAATGTGGTTGGATGATAAACATTGGCTACCAATTTTTTCGGCTGGGAAAAAATTTCGAGGTAGTTTTCATTTCGCAGACGATAGCACCCTTTTAGATTATAAAATTGAAGAAATCTAAAAATATGAAAATTATTGTTCCCCATATTCATAAAATTGAAGGCGAAGCCGGGTTTTGGGCAAATGTAGCCAAAACAGGGGAAATTAAAGAATTAAAAATAAATGTTTTGGAAGGCTTGAGGCAAATTGAGGGAATTTTGGTTGGGAGAAGAGTAAAAGAGGCGCCAATTGTTGTTTCTCGAATTTGCGGAATTTGTCCGGTCGTCCATATTTTGAATGCCTGCTCGGCCTTAGAAAGGGCTTTGGAAATCGATGTTTCGCCAGAGATAGTTTTACTTCGAAAATTGTTTTTGGCCTCCCAAATTATTCAGAGTCATACTTTACATTTGTTTTTTCTTTCTTTGCCAGATTTTTTTGATATTGAAAACGATTTGGATTTGATGAAAAAGTTTCCTAAGGAAGCAAAAGCGGCTTTAAAAATCAGAGATTTTTCTTTAAAAATTACTGAAATTATTGGCGGAAGAAAAGTTCATCCTATTACTCCTCAAATTGGCGGATTTTCGAAATTACCAGAAAAAAGTGATTTAAAAAAGATTTTAAAAGAGATTCCGTCTGCTCTTGAAAGTGCAGAGATCTTGGCAAAGAGATTTTCCAATTTAGAATATCCAAAACTGGAAAGGAAAACAATTTTTGCCTCTTTATTTTCAAAAGAAGATTATCCTTTTTATCAGGCAAAATTTGTTAAGAGCGACGGAGAAATTTCAACTCCCGGCGATTTTTATTCAAATGAGATTGAAGAAGATTTGAAAATTCCGCCGGTAAAAAGAGTGAAATATCGAGGAGGCCCTTATATGTTGGGAGCAATTGCCAGAATGAAAAATAACTCTCAATTTTTAAATCCCTTAGCAAAAAATCTCTTTGAAGAATTTAAAAAGAAAAATGATTTAACAGAGAAACCCCGTAGTAGAGCAAGCTCACTACGGGGCATGGAATTTTTTGGAAATATTTACCACAATCTCTTTTGTCAAATGGTTGAAGTTTTGCATTTCTTAGAAGAGAGCGAAAAAATAATTAAAGAAATTTTAGCTCGTGGTGAGGACGTTCGGCTAAGCTCAGTCAAAGCCCTTATCGAACCAAAATCGGGATTGAAAGAAGAGAAAAAAGAATTTAAAATTAAAAAAGGATCGGGTTTATCAGCAATGGAGGCTCCCAGAGGAACTCTATTTACTTATTTTGAAATAGACGACGAAGGTCGAATTTTCAACTGCAACATCATTACTCCCACCGCCCAATTTTTAGCCAATATCGAAGCGGATTTGAAAGTTTTATTACCGGAGATTTTAAAATTGCCTGAAGATCAAAGAAAAAGGAAAATTAGATCTTTAATCAGGATTTATGACCCTTGTATTTCTTGTGCTATACACTAAAATAACTAACAACTAATAACTATGTACGATTTAATAATTATTGGTGGGCCGCCTCGCTTGGCGAGGCGAGCCTCGCCTACAATAAATATATGGTATACGATTTAATAATTGTAGGCGGGGGACCGGCCGGAATGACGGCTGGAATTTATGCCGCCAGAAATAAGTTGAAGACCTTATTGATTACTAAAGATTTCGGTGGCCAAATAGCGAAAAAGGCAGTGCCAATTGAAAATTATCCTGGCTTTAAAGAGATTTCTGGCCTAGATTTAATTCAAAAATTCAAAGAACATTTGGAAAAATTTAAGATTGATATCGAGACTGGATCAGTAATAAAAATTGAAAAAAGCAATGGAAACTTTAAAGTCTTGACCGAAAACAAAAAAGGATTTGAATCTCAGACAGTCATTATTGCTTCTGGATCCGATCCCCGACCCTTAAAAGTTCAAGGAGAAAAAGAATTTATTGGCCGTGGAGTAAGTTATTGTCCTACCTGTGACTCCCCGTTATTTAAAAACAAAACTGTAGCCGTAATTGGAGGTGGAAATTCTGGTTTTGAAGCAGCTACTGCTTTGAGTAAATGGGCTAAAAAAATTTATATTTTAGAATATGGAGAGAAAGTGGTAGCCGATATAGAAAATCAAGAATTAGCTCAGAAAACAGGAAAAGTAGAGATAATTACTAGCGCTGCCTTAAAAGAGATTCGAGGTAGAAATTTTGTTAATTCAATCATCTATCAAGATCGAAAAAGTGGTGAAAATAAAATGTTGAAAGTCGAAGGAGTTTTTGTTGAAATTGGTTTACAACCGGCCTCGGCCTTTGCCAAAAATTTAGTTGAATTTAATGAAAAAGGGGAAATTAAAGTTGATTTTGAAACTTTTCAGACAAAAACACCAGGACTCTTTGCAGCCGGCGATGTCAATGTAGGAAAATTCAAACAAATCATTACTGCCTGTGGCGAAGGAGCAAAGGCCGCTTTGGCCGCCTATGAATTCATCAAAAAATCAAAATGAACCCCGTTAGAAATCATATTTTGGCACAATTTCTACCGGGGTTAAAGTAGAAAGTTTATGAAGAAAATTTCTAACGGGGTGAAAATTAAAAATATAAAAGCCAGACCCCATAGTAAGATTTCTCGACTACGGGGCAGGGAAATTTTGGACTCGAGAGGAAATCCGACGGTTGAAGTTGAATTAGCCACCACTGAGGGAATTTTTTTTGCTTCAGTTCCTTCCGGGGCTTCAGTTGGTAAATACGAGGCCTTAGAATTAAGAGACGGTGAAAAAAGATATCAAGGTAGGGGAGTGCTGAAAGCAGTTAAAAATGTTAACGAAATTATTGGGCCGAGGTTGATCGGGAAAAACCCTTCAAACCAAAAAGAGATTGATGAATTAATGATTGAATTGGATGGAACAAAAAATAAATCGAAATTAGGCGCAAATGCCATTTTGGCAGTTTCAATGGCGGTTTGCCGAGCCGGCGCCGCCGCGAAAAATTTGTCTTTGTATCGACATCTCAATGAAATTTACAGAGGACGGGCCTCTGTAAATCTAGCAGACTACAACCCTCCCTCCTCCCTCCCGCCTTCGGCGGGCCCCTCGGACGGACCTCTGCCACTTCCTTGTTTCAATATTATTAATGGGGGAGTGCATGCCGGTAATGATTTGGATTTTCAGGAATTTATGATTGTCCCCTATTCCCGAGCAAGGATCGGGACAGGTCGTCTCGCCGTAGGCGAGAATAGACCTCATTTAGATTCTTTTTCCGAAAATTTAAGAGCGGCTTCAGAAATTTATCATGATTTAAAAGAAATTTTATTGGAGAAATTTGGGAAATTTGCAATCAATGTTGGTGACGAAGGGGGATTTTCTCCTCCTTTATTTTTGGCTGAGCAGGCCTTGGATTTAATTTTGGAGGCGATTGAGAAATCTGGCTACAAAGATTTTGTAAAAATTGCTATAGATTCAGCGGCTTCAGAATTTTTTGTCGGTGGAAAATACAAGATGGAAAAAGTCATCTTTACAAGGGAAGGATTATTGAATTATTATTTCGAGCTTTTCAAAAAATATCCAATTTTTTCTTTAGAAGATCCCTTTGCCCAAGACGATTTTGAGGGGTTTTCCGAAATTACAAAAAAAGTTGGCGAAAAAATTATGGTTTTTGGGGATGATTTATTGGCAACAAATATTGAGAGAATGAAAATGGCAAAAGAAAAAAAATTATGCGATGGTTTAATTTTAAAAATGAATCAAATCGGAACAATAACTGAAACATTAGAGGCAGCGAAATTGGCAAAATCTTTTGGTTGGAAAATAATGGTTTCTCATCGATCGGGCGAGACAAACGATGATTTTATTTCCGATTTGGCAGTGGGAATTTCGGCTGATTTCATCAAAGCCGGGGCACCAGCAAGAGGAGAAAGGGTAGCAAAATATAATCGATTGTTGGAAATCGAAGAAGAATTAAAATGAAAAAAATTCTTTTAATTATTATCGATGGACTTGGCGATGAGCCAATCCCTCAATTGGAGAATAAAACTCCTTTGGAAGCAGCCAAAACTCCCAATTTAGATTTTTTGGCAAAAAATGGAATTTGCGGTCAAGTTTTGCCTTTTTTATTTCCGCATGATAAAGAACCGACTTCGGAAGGCACTCATGTTGCTTTATTTGGATTTATAGATTATTTTCTTGGTCGGGGGGTATATGAAGTAGCTGGAATTGGGATGAAACTGAGAAAGGGAGATGTAGCATTTAGAACAAATTTTGGCACAGTAGATCAAAATTTGGAAGTTATTGATCGAAGAGCAGGGAGAATTAGCGAGACGGAACCATTAGTGAAGGCTCTGCGAGGAATAGAAATTAATGGAGTCAAATTTTTAATCAAAAAATCATATGGTCATAGAGCAGGTCTAATTTTAAGAGGGAGAAATTTATCAGCCAAGGTTTCAGATGGAGATCCGCATCAAATTGGAGTAAAGGTCAAAAAAATCATACCCCTGGATAATTCTCAGGCAGCAAAATTCACCAGTTGTGTGTTAAATAAATTTTTAGAAAAAACTCATCAACTTTTGAAAAACCATCCTTTGAATAAAGAACGAATAAAAAAAGGATTGCGTCCAGCAAATTACCTTTTATTAAGAGGAGCAGGAGAACTTAAAAATATTCCAACTTTTAAAGGAAGGTTCGGTCTTAAGGCCTGTTGTATTGCCGGAGGAGCTCTTTATAAAGGAGTCGCCAAAATTTTAGGAATGGATGAAATTTTTGTGAAAGGAGCAACTGGTTTTACTAACACCAATCTCAAAGGTAAAATTTTAACTGCTAAAAAAAACCTTGAAAAATATGATTTTATCTTTTGTCATATCAAAGCCACTGATAGTTTAGCTGAAGACGGAAAATTTTTAGAAAAAAAAGAATTTATTGAAAAAATCGATAGAAATTTAAAACCAATTTCGAATTTAAAAAATACTTTGATTGTCGTTACGGCGGATCACTCAACTTGTTCTCTGTTGAAACGACACTGTCAAAGACCAGTGCCCATTTTAATTTATGGTAATGGTAAAGATGGTGTCAAAAAATTCTCTGAAAAAAATTGCCTAAAGGGGAAATTAGGCAAAATAAAACAAATTGATTTAATGAAAAAGATTTTGGAATTGGCCAAAGATTGAAAAAATTTTTTAGTTTTGCTAAAATGAAAAAGCTCCTTAAATCAAGGGGAATAAATTATGAAAGTTTATTGTCCAAAGCACAGGATAAAAGTTGAAAAAGAAGAAGTTTGTCCTTTTTGCGATGATTTCAGTTGCAATAGTTGCCGTAAGAAAAACCCCTGGGTCTAATAACTCATTAGACCCTTTTTATTGGACAAAAAATATAGTTTTGCTAATATAAAATATATGGTCGAAAAATCATCAAAAAATTTAATACCGATAGCCATTATTATTGCTGGAATTTTGATTGCCGGGGCAGTAGTTTTTGTTAATCAGAGAAAAGTAGGTGCATTATCTCCTCAAGCGGCGGCGGGAAAAGCGATTGATTTTATTAACAAGAATTTATTAACAGGCGGAACGAGTGCTTCCTTAGTTAGCGTAACAGAAGAAAATGGACTTTACAAAATCCTTTTGAAAATAGGAGACAAAGAATACCCTTCCTATGTGTCCAAAGATGGGAAACTTTTGTTCCCCAATGAAGGCGTAAATTTAGAAGAGAAACCAAAAACTGCAGAAGAACCAGAGCAAAAAAAACTTACCTGTGAAGATATCAAAAAGAGCGAAAATCCTCAATTGGAAGCTTTTGTGGTAAGTAAATGTCCCTTCGGGTTGCAAATGCAAAGAGTTTTGAATGAGATTTTGAAAAATATTCCTTCTTTGGCTGGTGATGTTAGGGTTGAATATATAGGTGCCATTGAGAATGGGAAGATAACTTCGATGCATGGCGATGAAGAGGCTCAAGAAAACCTAAGGCAAATTTGTATCAGGGAAGAACAGCAAGATAAATATTGGAAGTACATCGATTGTCATATAAAAAAGGGTGACGTGGATAATTGTTTAACAGGGGCTGGGGTAGATAAGGGTAGATTAGATAGCTGTATGAATGATAATTCACGCGGGACAAAATATGCAAAAGCAGATTTTGATTTGGGGGGAAAATATAAAGTATCTGGTTCTCCAACTCTGATTTTAGGAGGTGAGACAGTAAGTGAATTTGATTTCGGTGGCAGAACAGCTCAGTCAGTAAAAACTTTACTTTGCTGCGGTTTTAAAACGACACCTGAATTTTGTTCTCAGAAATTAACTGAGGAGCAAGCAGCAACCAGTTTTTCTGAAACCTATAGTCAATCTTCTGGTTCCAGCGGCGGAAGTTGTAAATAATAGAAGCGGATCCACGCGGATCAAAACGCGGATATTACGCGGAAAAATCATTTTCAACATTTATGATCAAAGTTTTTTCAGCCCCCGGCTGCCCCTATTGTTATACTTTGAAAGAGTTTTTAAAATCTCATAATATTGAGTTTGAAGATATTGATGTTTCAACTAATGAAAATGCGGCAAAAGAAATGGTTGAAAAATCAGGCCAGATGGGAGTTCCGGTCGTTGAGATCGATGGGGAAATTGTGGTAGGGTTTGATAAGGAAAAAATAGTGAAACTACTTAATATAGAATGACACGCGAATTTCTATACGAATGATATGCGAATTTTATGCGAATGAAAATTATTTACGCATTCGCATATAATTCGTGTCTAATTCGCATATTAATTCGTGTATTATTATGATTAAAATTGCTATCAATGGTTTTGGTCGTATCGGTCG
>Ga0210018_1000231_pt1 | contig 27213 bp, 26 predicted proteins | sample CryGeyCG2014_010_2_FD_183967 | JGI IMG/M metagenome (GOLD analysis project Ga0210018, IMG submission 183967) | Groundwater microbial communities from aquifer - Crystal Geyser CG09_land_8/20/14_0.10 (SPAdes) (version 2) | ecosystem: Environmental > Aquatic > Deep subsurface > Groundwater | place...
TTATTAGAACTTCCGGTGAAATGCGGCTTTCCAATTTTCTTCCTTTACAAGGTACCTATGCTGAACTTTACTTTCCGAAAGTTTATTGGCCTGATTTTGATACCCATCAATTTGATTTAGCTTTAGAAGAATTCAAAAAACGTCGAAGAAAATTCGGCAGATAGAATATTTAAAAAGATGAAATTTTATGCTATACTCTAAAATAGTTATTTTCTGATTGATAGAAATTTAAAAATTACAAATTTAAAAATTAAAAATTTATTGTAAAGTATGCCTTTTTCAAGATTTACAGCTAAGGCCCAAGCCAGCCTCGAGCGAGCCCAACAGATGGCTTGGGAGAGGCATCAGGGGGAAATGAGGGCCCTCCATCTTTTATATACTCTTTTAGATGAAGAGGATTCTTCAGTGAGAGATATTTTAAGTAAATCATTAAAGATCGATGTTGATAATTTATTAAAAGAAACGATGGGAGAAATTATTAAGCTGCCCCGTATTTTTGTTTCAGGTGAAGGTATGGGTCAAATGTATCTTTCACCAGAGATAATTCAAATAATTGAGCTATCTTCGAGAAAATCATTAGAGGATAAAAATGATTTTGTTTCTTCAGAATATCTTTTTTACGGAATTCTATCAGGAAAGAATTCGGCTAAAGAAATTTTGACGAAGTATAATATTAAAAAAGAAGATTATCTTAAGTCCTTAGGAGAATATAGCCAGGGTGAAAAAATTACTGATGAATTTCAAGAGCCTAGTGGTAAGCTTTTAGAAAAGTATAGCCAAGACTTAATTATCTTAGCTAAGGAAAATAAACTTGATCCAGTGATTGGCCGAGAGGAGGAATTGCGTCGGGTAATGCAAATTTTATCCCGAAGAACCAAAAATAATCCAATTTTGATTGGTGAAGCTGGTGTTGGAAAAACCGCTATTGTCGAGGGTTTAGCTCAGGAGATTGCTAAAAATGAAGTCCCAGAAATTTTGAGAAATAAAAAGATTATTTCCTTAGATATGGGGTCATTAATTGCTGGCACTAGATTTCGAGGAGAATTTGAAGAAAGATTAAAGAAGATTCTAAAAGAAATTCAAAAAGAAAATAATATCATTACTTTTATTGATGAAATTCATACTTTAGTGGGAGCTGGAGCAGCAGAAGGAGCGATTGATGCTTCTAATTTATTGAAGCCTGCTTTAGCTCGGGGGGAATTGCGAGTTATTGGGGCTACCACTTATAAGGATTATCGAGAACATATTGAAAAAGATCCGGCTTTTGAAAGGAGATTTCAACCCATTATTGTGGAAGAGCCCTCTCAAGAACAAACAATTAATATTTTAAGAGGCCTAAAAGAAAAATATGAGGCTCATCATGGTTTAAAGATTTCCGATGAGGCTATTATCACAGCGGTTCAATTATCCAGTCGTTACATCACTCCCCGCTTTTTGCCAGATAAAGCCATTGATTTAATCGACGAAGCGGCTTCTGCTTTAAGTTTAGAAATAGGCAGCACGCCTTTTTCCGTTGTTGAAATTGAAAAGAAAATTAGAACTTTAGAATTAGAAAAAGAGGCTATTAGGAAAGAATATTATGATAATACTAAAAGTGATGATAAAACATTATTGAAACAACATTTAAAAGAATTAGAATCTGAATTAAAGAAATTAAAAACAAAATATAAAGATATAAGTTCGCTTTGGCAAAAAGAGAAAGAAATTTTTAATTTCATCAGTAAAATTAAAAAAGAAATAGAAGATTCGAAAAGAGAAGCTCAAGAAGAAGAAAGAAATGGCAACTTGGAAAAAGTAGCGGAAATTATTTATGGTAAAATTCCTCAATTAGAAAAAGATTTGAAAAATAAAGGTAGGGCTTTAAATAGAATTCCTTCAAAGAGTAGATTTTTAAGAGAAGAAGTAACCAGTGAAGATATTGCTCGAGTGGTTTCTCATTGGACAGGCATTCCAGTGACGGAAATGCTCGAGGATGAAAGCAAAAAATTAGCCAGAATGGAAGAAGTTTTAGCTAAACGAGTGGTTGGTCAAGAAGAAGCCATTCAAGCTATTAGCCGAGCTATTCGACGAGCCAGAGCTGGTATTTCTGAAGAGGATAGACCGATCGGCTCTTTTATGTTCTTAGGTCCAACTGGAGTTGGTAAAACTGAATTGGCCAGGGCTCTATCAGAATTCATGTTTTCTGATGAGAGAGCCATGATTCGCATTGATATGTCAGAATATATGGAAAAGCACAGTGTGGCTCGTTTAATTGGTTCCCCGCCAGGTTATGTCGGTTATGAAGAAGGTGGTCAATTAACTGAAGTGGTCAAACACCGACCTTACAGTTTGATTTTATTTGATGAAATAGAGAAAGCTCATCCAGAGGTTTTTAATATTCTTTTACAAATATTAGATAATGGCAGATTAACTGACGGTAAAGGAAGAACAGTTAATTTCAAGAACACCATTATTATTATGACCTCAAACTTAGGCGGTGAGTATATTAGAGAAATGGCTTCCTTAGGTTTTAATTATGCAAAAGCAAACGAAATGAAAACCCAAAAAGAAAATTTAAAAGTTAAAATTTTCGATGCTTTGAGAGATTATTTCAGGCCAGAATTCTTGAATAGGATTGACGAAATTATTATCTTTAATCCTTTAATGCCAAAAGACATAGAAAAAATAGTAAATTTACAGATAGAAAAAGTTGCTAACAGGTTATTGGGTAAAGATATTAAATTAGAATTGACCAAAGAAGCAAAAAGTTATCTCGCCAAGAAAGGTTATGATCCGAATTATGGCGCCCGTCCTTTAAAAAGATTAATTGAAAAAGAAATTCTCGATCTTCTGGCTGAAAAAATTATTAATAACGAAATTAAGGGCAAACAGAAAGTAATAGTTCAAATTAAAAATACCAGTGGTAATAAAAGTAGTCTTGTTCTCAAGGCCTCGCATGCTTAAGAATTCCATAAAGAAATTCTTTTCTTCTTTGGGTTCTTCTCAATGGAGAGGATTGTTTTTCTATTCACTTTATTTTGTATTAATTTTTCTTTTGATCTTTCCACCAAACTCTTTCCTTAAGGGAATCTTGATTATTCTGTTTTTTACTCTGATTTGGAAAACTATTGTTGGAATGTCTTGGCTTAGTTTTTCTTATCTTTTGTTGAATTATATCGAGTTACGCATTTTAGCTAATTGGTTGAAGCCATTCTGGTTGATAGTTATAGCGCTTATTCTTCTTTGGTTTTTCTTCAAAAAAATCATCCTTAACAAAAAATCCAGTCAATTTTTATCCTATTTTATTATCACTGGCTGGATTTTGATGTCTTATGGCTTATATTTTTATCTTAATTGGCCGTTTTTTGTTAGCTTCTTAATTTATTTATTAGGGTTAACTCTTATTTCTTATTTGAATTTTATGAGTTTAGAAAAAGAGATATCACTGAATTATTTAGTTTATCTTTTACTCAATTTAGAGGCATATTGGATGATAAGTTATCTTTCTCTAAATGGCTTGCAGTTTGGAGGTTTAATTTTACTCTTTCAGTATTTAATTTTGTATTTTGTTTAGCTTCAGTTCAATGATCTTCAATAATCGCTTATCTTTTCTTCTGCTCATTATCACTTGGTCGGAGCCTCGTACACCTCTCCCTTTTTATTATGGGGTTCATAATGAACCCCTATTTTAGATCCCTCCCCTGAATTATTCGCAGAAGAAAAGATTCGCTCTTTAGGTTTGACTCTATAAGGTTGTTCAAGAGAAGGGGGTTCGCTCTTTTAAAAAGGTGAGGATATGTTGTTAACAAAAACCGTAGCGCAGGCCGAGCGTGCATGGTTCCCCTCTTTTCAATAGAAAAGAGGGGGGAGCGAGGCCGAGCAAAGAGGCAAGGAGCTCGCTGGGTGGGACGATAAGCGTGTTTTTGTGACAACATATCCGAGCCTGTTTAGTATAGTGATTAATTTTCCAAGTTTTCTTCTACTGTTTTTTTCATTAGAACAAAATTTTCAGTGATTATTTTTCTCTCTTCTGGAGAGAATTTTTTTAAGACCAAATTTTCTGCCTTTTTTCTTTGTTCTTTATTCGGTTGAACGCCAATTCTTAGGCGATAGAACTTTTTCGAATGTAAATTTTTAATAATCGATTCAATGCCTTTATGACCAGCTGAACCGCAATCGAAGCTAAATTTGAAATTGCCAACATAAATATCATTATCATCATGAACAACAATAATATTCTTGAGGGGAACCTGATAATATTTTTGTAATTGTTTGATGGTTTTACCAGTTTCATTCATAAAAACTAAAGGAAGAGCAAAGAGAATTTTTTTGTTTTGATCCTCAAGAACGCTGATTTGAGCAAAATTCTTCCTCTTAATTTGCCAAGGGGAAATTTGATATTGTTCTTTTAACCAAGAAACAAAATCCTGACCAATATTATGTCGGGTATTTTTATATAAAGCTCCAGGGTTGCCTAAACCTAGAATTAAAAATTTTTTACTCATTAATTGTATTTTGAATGTATTCTTTTATTTGTTGGTAATACTCAAATCCTTCTTTAGGTAAGAGGATATAAACACTGGTCGTGGCGTTATTATAGGCACCCTCGATAGCAGAGCTTATGAGCAAATTATCAGGTGGTCGATTAGTAAGACTCAAATATTGAATTTGGTTTGATTTAACATTTTTGAATAAATTAAACAGCTCCCATAAGGTATTAAAGTCTAAATTAGCGATGTAATGATTGGACATCGATTGCCAAATTTTAAACCAAGTCATTAAATTCCAAACATTGGAAAGCTGATTTATTTTTTCTCGAAGAGCGGCAATAATTATATGTTGATTATCAATGCGATAAAAATCACCGCTAGGGGCATAACGAGTTCTGACAAATTTTATTGCTGTTGCGCCATCTAAATAATGCCAGCCAGGACTTAAATCAAAAATCTCTGATGAATCATAGGGATTAGTAAGATGAGGATCAACCATTTCTTTATCTAGCCAAATATTAATTCCGCCTAGAGCATCGATTACTTTGCCAAATCCTTGAAGGTCAAAAATAATAACATAATTAATTTTTAACCCAGTAATAGTTTCTATTTTTTCCTGAATTAAATTATAGGACGTAGCCTTCATGAAACCTGTTTTATTGTTGTTGCTTAAAGAATAAAGAGCATTGATTTTTTCATTTTGGTCGCTATTAGGCACTTGAACCCACAAATCCCGAGGAAAAGAAATAATTGATAATTTTTTTTGATTAAAATTCAGATGGACTAAAAAAATACTATCAGTTAATAAAGCCCCTCTTGAACCATCACCAGGTACTCCTAAAAAAAGGATATTGGCTAGTTCTTTAGAAGAAAAAGCGCTTGAAGATCCTATTGATTTCTCGCTGTTAATAGCTAATTCATACGGATGATTAACTCCCCAAACTAAAAAAGAGGCTAGACCTAAGCCAGAAATAATTAAAATCCAAGAAAATATTGAATTCAGTGGGTTTCTCATTTTGAAACAGGTTCTGATACTTCTGAATTTAACACAAAATTTGATTTTCATCAATTTTTATGGTATTTTTAATTTATGTGGAGAAGGATTCTTTTGGAAAATTTAGAGATGATTATTATTGCTTTTCTTATTGTTTTACCAGTAAGGTATTTTTTAATTCAGCCCTTTATTGTTCATGGCAGCAGCATGGAGCCAACTTTCTTCACCCAAGATTACCTTATCATTGATGAGTTTTCTTATCGTTTTCGTAGCCCAGATCGTTATGAAGTCATTGTTTTAAAGGCGCCAAATCATCCCAATCAATATTATATCAAAAGAATTATCGGTTTACCTAAAGAGACAGTAGAAATTAAAAGCGGAAAAGTATCTATTATTGAGCCATCGGGAAAGAAAATTGACTTACAAGAAAATTTTTTACCTCAGTCTGCTATTACTTCGGGTAATTTAATAATAACTCTTAATTCCGAGCAATATTTTGTTTTGGGCGATAATAGGGTAGCCTCTTATGATTCCCGTAACTGGGGACCATTTAATAAAAATTTAATTGTGGGCAGAGTTTGGTTAAGGCTCTGGCCTTTTAATCATTTAACAGCCTTCCCGGTTTTAAATAATAATTATGCGCAGTAAAGTAAACCAGAACCCTCCTAAGAGAATTAATAAGCGCCGCTTATTGCAAACTCCTCGCGGCATGAAAGATATTTTGCCAGAGGATTATCTTTATTATGATTATTTAATAGAGATAGCCAAGAAAACTTTAGAATTTTATAACTTTAGAAGATGTGAACCGCCAGTTTTGGAAAAAGCCGAATTATACAATAAAGGCATAGGTAGTAACACCGATATTGTGGAAAAAGAAATGTATACTTTAAAAACTAAAGAAGAGGGAGAATTTTTAGCCTTGCGACCAGAATACACGGCAGGCATAGTACGAGCTTATGTGGAAAATGGAATGTTTAATTGGCCTCAACCAGTAAAATTATATTCTTTTGGCCCAATTTTTCGGCATGAAAAACCTCAAGCTGGTCGCTATCGCCAATTCTATCAATTAAATATTGAGTCTATTGGTGATTCATCGCAGGCCTTAGACGCAGAGGTTATTTTGGCTTCCAGATCATTTCTGGAAAATTTAGGTTTTAATCAAAGTGATCTTGAGATTCGCATTAACAGTATTGGCTGTAATAAATGCCGCTCTATTTATATCAGAGCTTTAGTTAGATATTATAAACAACATCTAAAAAATATTTGCAAAGATTGCCAAAAGCGTTTAAAAATCAATCCTCTAAGAGTTTTAGATTGTAAAAACCCCAAGTGTGTTGCTATTAAGGATAAAGCTCCTAGTTTTTTGGATTATTTATGCGGTGATTGTAAAGATCATTTTAAAAATGTCTTAGATATTTTGGATAATGTTGGCGTCTCTTATATTTTAGATAAGACTTTAGCCAGGGGATTGAATTATTATAGTCGCACTGTGTTTGAAATTAGAAAAAAAGGTAAAGAGACAAGCTTATCTTTAGCTGGTGGTGGCAGATATGATTATTTAGTTAAATTATTAGGAGGTTTGGATAGGCCAGCTGTGGGAGTAGCTTTTGGGATAGAGAGGTTAGTGGAAGAAATGAAAGTTATGAAAAGAAAATTAGAATTTCCAAAACCAAAAGTTTTTTTGATTCAGATTGGAGATGCGGCTAAAAAACAAGCCTTTATCCTTTTAGAGAAATTAAGAAAAGCTAATATTTTAACAGAAGCTAATTTAGAGAAAGACAATATTAACTCTCAAATTAAAAACGCAGATAGAGTTAATGCCCCCTATGCTCTTATTCTTGGACAACAAGAGGTTCTTGATGGTATGATACTTCTAAAGGATATGGCTTCAGGTCTTCAAGAAACGATCCCTTTTGACAGAATAATCGAAGAACTTAAAAAGCGCCTCAAAAATTAAAAATTTATTGCAACATGGCCATTACTATTAAAAGAAGAAAAGGAGAAAATATTACTACCTTTTTGAATCGAGCCTCAAAGATAATCAAGCGGAGCGGTGTTTTAATTGAAACTCGAAAAAAGAAATATCGTCTTCCTTCTCAGAATGATAGAAGTAAAAAATTATCTGCTCTCCATCGAATTAAAGTGAAAAAAGAAATAGAAGATAAACGAAAAAAGGGGCTTTTGTAGCATTATGAGGAGAAACTCAGAAATTTTGATTTACAATTTCGAGCGAAGCGAGAGTTTTCATCTTACCAAAGATAAAATTTCTCATAAGTTTTTGAGAGAGAGCGTTAAAAAGATTTTGAGATATTTGAAAAAACAACAAAAATCCCTTTCTTTGATTTTAGTACCACCATCAGAGATGAAGCAAAAGAATAATTACTGGCGGAAAAAGAATAAAGCAACGACGGTTTTGACTTTTTCCGAAGGTGACATTTTCCTTTGTCCAGAAGAAATCAAAAAGCAAGCTTTAAAAGGAAAGATATCTCAAAAGAAATTTTACCAATTACTTTTGGTTCATAGTATTTTGCATTTGTTTGGTTATACTCATGATAAAAAAAAGGATAGAGAAAAGATGGAAAATTTAGAACAAAAACTTTTAGCAAAAATTCAATAATTTAATTTTGACTTTTGATTTTTGAATTTATATTATTATGTCCTCCTATATTCTTGCTCTTGATTTAGGTTCTTCTAAAATCAAGGCATTAGTTGCTCAAATTAATAATCCGGATAGTTGGCAGGTTGTTTTTCCTGCCATTCGTAAATCTCAAGGAATTAAACAGGGGATGATTGATAATTTAGAAATGACAGTTACTGAATTAGATAATATGCTCAATGAAATGAAAGGAGTAAACAGAAATTTTGTTTTTAAACAAGCTACCGTAGGTATAGGAGGCCCTCATTTAGAAATCAGAAATTCTAAAGGCGTATCTGTGATTAGTCGGCCTGACGGAGAAATAACGGAGAATGATAAAGAAAGGGCGCTTAAGGCTGCTCAAGCTTGTGTTTTACCAGCTAATCGAGTTTTAACTCAGACTACTGTTAAAAATTATACCATTGATGGTATAACTAAAGTTAAAGATCCTATTAATATGAAAGGTTTGCGGTTGGAAATAGAATGCCTCCTGATTGATGCTTTTAGCCCCATTATTAGAAATGTTGATAGGCTGGGAGAAATGTTAGGCCTTAATTTTTATCATCTTATTTTGCCTTATGCTGGCGCAGAAATTGCCTTAACTCATCAAGATAAAGAATTAGGAGCAGCAGCCCTTGACCTTGGCGCTGGGACAACCAGTCTTTGTGTTTACGAAGATAATGAACTTTTGGACTTAAAGGTTTTTCCGATTGGTGGCAATAATATCACTAATGATATTGCTGTTGGTTTAAAGACTTATATTGATGTTGCTGAAAAAATAAAAATTAGTGAAGGCTTAGCTTTAGCTAAAAAAGCTTCTAAAGGAGCAATAGTTGATTTAAGCCAATATCTCGAAGTAATAGATGAAGAGAATAAAATTAATAAGCGCTTTTTAGCAGAAATTATTGAAGCTCGCTTAAGTGAGATTTTTGAAATGGTGGGCAATCGACTAAAAGAATTAGATAGATTTGGTAAATTACCAGGAGGAATCGTTCTTTTTGGCGGCGGAGCTCAAATGCCTTTTATAACAGAATTAGCTAAAGAAAAATTCAAGTTGCCAGTTAGAATTGCCAAACCAGAAATTGAATGGTATAAAGAAACTTCTGATCCTTCTTTTATTTCGGCTTTGGGTTTAGTAGATTTAACCTTGAGGGGACTAAGTGATGGAAGAAAAAGTGAAGATTTAATTAAAAAAATAATCAATGTCCTAGAGCGTCATTTTTCTCTTTAGCCTTTAAATTTATTTATATGATTCGTAAGAAAAAACATCAAAAACACAGGATTCATTTAATATCAAAAGAAAGTAAAAGTAGTTCTCCAAATGTTTCTCAAAAAGTCTGCTTAAAAATAATTGGCGTAGGAGGAGCTGGAGGAAATGTAGTTACTCGTCTTTATGATAAAAGAATAGAAGGCATAGAGCTTATCGCTATTAATACTGATTTACAAAGTTTGAAACATACTAAAGCTGATGTCAAAATTCAGATTGGAAAAAATACTTGTCGGGGTTTGGGAGCAGGAATGGATCCTCTAAAAGGCAGAGAAGCGGCTGAAGAAGATATTGAAGAAATTAATAAAGCAATTCAAGGCGGAGATTTAGTTTTTATTGCCGCTGGCTTAGGTGGTGGTACTGGTTCTGGGGCTTCATCCATTGTGGCTAATTTAGCTCGGCAATCTGGAGCTTTAACTATTGCCGTGGTTACCAAACCTTTTTCTTTTGAGGGTGAAAAAAGATTAGAAATAGCCGAAGAATTTTGGCAAAAACTTTTTAATGAAGTCGATTCTATTGTTACTATTCCTAATGATAGAGTTTTTAATATTATTGATGAAAAAACACCTATTCTCGAGGCTTTTTATAAAATTGATGAAGTGTTAAGGGAAGGAGTTAAAGGTATTTCTGATTTGATTACTTTTCCTGGTTTGATTAATCTTGATTTTGCTAATATTAAAACTATTATGACTAATGCTGGGAGTAGCCTTTTGGGTTTAGGAAAATCAAAAGGAGCAGAGAGAGCTAAAATTGCAGCAAAAAAAGCTGTTTCTTCGCCGCTTTTAGATATTTCTATTGATGGGGCAACGAAAGTTCTTTTTAACGTTAGTGGCGGCCGAGATATGTCATTAGTAGAAATTAATAATGCCGCCAGAGTTATTACTGAGTCAATTGCCAAAGACGCTCAAGTCATTTTTGGCACTAGTTTTGATAAAGAATTAAACAAAGGTGAAATAAAAGTGACAGTGATTGCTGGAGGTTTTGAAAAAGAAATGAGAGAACTGGGTTCTCCTTTACCTTTAGGTATAAAAGTACCCATAGAGGTGGAAGAAGAAAAACCCAAAGATGAAAATATTAAAAAAATGATAGAAGAAAACAAAGAATTAGAAATTCCAGCCTTTTTAAGAAAAAAGAAAAAAGAATAAAGGGCTTTCCACAACCGAGCACTCAACGCCTTGAGTGCTCGGTTGGAAAGAAAACCTTTACCCAGCACATATTTTGCTAAAAGATAATATCGCAAAAAAGTCTAAAAGACTTTTTTGCCGAAGGAAACATTACATTTCAATTATAAAGATATTAGTTTGTAATGTTTGGCAAAATATGTGCTGGGTGCTCAATGTGATAGTAAAATTTACTTCGCATTGGGCTCGTAAATTTTAATCACATTGGCATGATCAAAAAATTTACCAATCATATCAAAGAAGTAGTTAAAAGAGATGGCAAAGTGATTCCTTTTGATAAAAAGAAAATTGAAGAAGCTATCTATAAAGCTTTAACAGCTACTGGCGAAGGTGGGAAAAAAGTATCTCGGGACTTAACAAATAAAGTTATTGCTTTATTAAATAGACGGTTTAAAAAAGGTGAGTTATTCAATGTTGAGCAAATCCAGGATGTAGTGGAGGAAGTTTTAATTTTGGAAAATTTTGTAGAAACCAGCAGGGCTTATATTCTTTATCGAGAACAGCGGCGTCAAATGCGAGAAGCTCAAATAGCGACTGAAGAAGCTGTAAGTTTAGTGGATGATTATTTAAACGGCAAGGATTGGCAGATTAAAGAAAATAGTAATATGGCTTTTTCCCTTCAAGGATTAAACCATTATGTTTCTTCTTATGTTGCTAAGAAATATTGGTTAAATCGTGTTTATCCGCCAGAAATTAGACGAGCTAATGAGGAAGGAGATTTTCATCTTCATAATTTAGATACTATTGGGGCTTACTGCATGGGCTGGGATTTGGAGGATTTATTAATGAGGGGTTTTGGTGGGGTAGCTGGTAAAATTCAATCTAAACCAGCTAAACATTTCCGGGCTGCTTTAGGCCAAATTGTGAATTTTTTTTATACCTTACAAGGTGAATCAGCTGGCGCTCAGGCTTTTTCCAACTTTGATACTCTTTTAGCTCCTTTTATTCGTTATGATAATTTAACTTATCAAGAAGTGAAACAAGCGCTTCAGGAATTTTTATTTAATATAAATGTTCCGACCAGAGTGGGATTTCAGACTCCTTTTACTAATATTACTTTAGATTTAAAGGTCCCGGAATATTTTAAGAGCAATCCAGTAATTATTGGCGGCCAAACTCAAAAAGAAACCTACGCTGAATTTCAGAAAGAAATGGATATTTTAAATCAGGCTTTAACTGAAGTTTATACTGAAGGCGACGCGACAGGTCGGGTTTTTACTTTTCCCATTCCTACTTATAATATTACTAAAGATTTTGATTGGAATAATTTAGTTTATGAAGGTATTTGGAGAATGACTGCCAAGTACGGTATTCCTTATTTTTCCAATTTTATTAATTCTGAGATGCAGCCAGAAGATGCCAGATCAATGTGTTGCCGGCTTCGACTTGATAATCGAGAATTATACAAACGCGGTGGGGGGTTATTTGGAGCTAATCCTTTAACTGGCTCCATTGGCGTGGTCACGATTAATCTGTCGCGAATAGGTTATCTTTCCAAAACGAAAAAAGAATTTTTTGAAAAGTTAACTTATTTAATGGATTTAGCCAAGAATAGTTTAAAAATTAAAAGAAAGGTTTTGGAAGATTGGACTGAAAAAGGACTTTACCCTTATTCTAAATATTATCTTGAAGGTGTAAAAAAGATGAGAGGCGTTTATTGGGGTAATCATTTCTCTACTATTGGTTTAATTGGCATGAATGAAGCCTTATTGAACTTTTTAGGGGTAAATATTGGCGATACGAAAGGAATCAAGTTTGCGGAAGAAGTAATGAATTTTATGAGAGACAAATTGATCAAGTATCAAGAGGAAACCGGCAATCTTTATAATTTAGAAGCTACGCCAGCTGAAGGCACTTCTTACCGCCTGGCCTTAAAAGACAAAAAGAAATATCCAGAAATTATTACTGCTGGAGAAAAAGAGCCTTTTTATACTAATTCCACTCAACTACCTGTTAATTATACTGATGATTTATTTGAAGCTTTAAAATTGCAAGATTCTTTGCAAACTAAATATACTGGAGGGACAGTTTTTCATGCTTTTTTAGGTGAATCAATTTCTGATACTAAATCAGTGAGATCTTTGATTAAAATAATTTTCGAAAGATTTCGCTTGCCGTATTTTACTTTAACCCCAACGTTTTCTATTTGTCCTGTTCATGGTTATCTTCTTGGTGAACACTTTACTTGCCCCAAGTGCACTATTGAACAGCCTTGTGAGGTTTATTCAAGGGTCGTGGGTTATCTTCGGCCGGTACAGCAATGGCACCATGGCAAGCAAGAAGAATTTGGTTTAAGAAAAACCTTTAAAGTTTGATATGCTTTTCGGCGGTCTTCAAAAAACTACTTTAGTAGATTATCCTGGAAAAATTGCAGCCACAGTTTTTACTATTGGCTGCAATTTCCGCTGTCCTTATTGCCATAATCCTGAATTAGTTTTACCGTCATTAACCCAGATGCAACCTAAACTTACTGAAGAAGAAATTCTTGATTTCTTAGCCGAAAAAAACAAATTCCTCGAAGCTTTATGTATTACTGGCGGAGAACCCACTTTAAATCCCGATTTAAAAGATTTTATAAAAAAAGTCAAAGCTCTTGGCTATCTAGTAAAACTTGATACTAACGGCTCTTTACCAAAAGTGTTAAAAGATTTAATTGATAATCGATTAGTTGATTATGTAGCTATGGATATAAAAGCCCCCCCGGAGAAATATAATCTTCTTACCTTGGGAGATATTTCGATTGAAAAGATACAAGAATCAATTGATATTTTGAAAAAAGGTAAGGTAGATTATGAATTTAGAACTACGGTTGCTCCAATTCTGTTGGAAGAAGAAGATATTTTGAAAATCGCCAATTGGATTAAGCCAGCCAAAACCTACTTTTTACAAAAATTTGAATCAATAAAAGTTTTAAGTAAAGATTACGAGGGTTTAAAGGGTTTGCCAGAAGATAAACTTCAAAATCTTATAGAGCAAATAAAGCCATTTTTCTCAAAATGTGAACTGCGATAAATCATCTCACCTGAAACTCATTCGTCTTGGTGGAGTGATTTTTTTATTAGTTTTAATTGCCATTCGTTTTAATCTAGGGCAAAATACAAGAGCTACTCAATTTTTACCTGATTTTTTTCTTAGGTTTTTTCTTGCTCTCAAACAAAGAATTAATTTTGGTTTAAGTAAAATTATTCCTGAACCGCAATTAAGCTTGATGAAAAGCTTATTTTTTGGCGGTAAAGCCAATCTTCCTTTTGAATTGAAAAAGCAAATTCGAAAAGTTGGTCTCTCTCATTTAGTAGCAGTTTCTGGTCTTAATTTGACCATTGTTACTCAAATTGTTTCTAGTTTTTTCAATGTGTTTCTCTTAGCTGGGTTTTTAAATTTTCTTTTCAGCGTATTTTTTATTTTGGGATTTACGGTAATGGCTGATTTTTCTGCTTCAGTGATTCGAGCAGCTATTATGGCTATTTTGCTTTTAATAGCGAGATTAACTCATCGTTTATATAATTCTTCTTTTGCCTTGATTATTGCTGTGCTTTTAATGATTGTCTTTAATCCCCGAATTATCATTGATGATTTTGGTTTTCAATTATCAGTTTTAGCCACTTTAGGTATTGTTTATTTATATCCTTTATTTGAAAAATGGCCCTTTTGGCAAAAAGATATTTTCAAGGGACGATCAGCTTTTTTAAAAGAAACCATGCTTTTAAGTTTCTCAGCTTTGGTATTTGTGGCGCCTTGGATCATTTATAAAACCCAGATGTTTTCTTTAGTCACTCCTTTAACTAACCTTTTAATCGTTCCTTTAGTGCCAATAATAATGGTTCTCGGTTTTTTGGTGGCTTTTCTGAGTTTTATCTTTTTCCCTTTGGCTTTCCTTGTCGGTTTTTGTCTCAATTTTTTACTTTCTTATATGCTCAAAATTATTACTCTTTTTTCTCATTGGCCAATGGCAGAAATCTTTTTTCCTCATTTTCAAGCAATCTGGTTAATAATTTATTATCTTCTTTTAATTTATTATCTTTATTACGAGCGTCGCAAAAGGATTATACTTAAAGAAAGAAATTAAAATGTCAAAAAGATATTTATTTTTTCTTCTTTTTCTTCTTCTAACCAATGTTTTTACTTGGTGGATTATTATTGACTTTAGAATGGAAAAAGAAACAGTTGCTTTTTTAAATGTCGGCCAAGGTGATGCAGAATTAATTAGAAATGCGGCTGGTAATATTTTAATTGACGCTGGTCCTAATAATAAAATTCTTTTCGAATTAGGAAAAATCTTGCCTTTTTACGATAGAACTATTGATTTATTCATTCTTTCTCATCCTAATAAAGACCATTTTAATGGTTTATTTGAAATTTTAGATAAATATAAGATAAAAGCCGTGATGCTTAATAATTTTACTTATCCCAGTTCTTCTTTTCAAAAATTATTAGAGGAATTAAAAAAACGCCATATTCTTATTATCAAAGGGTTTGAAGGAGTGAGCATTAGCTGGCCTGCCTGCGCAGGCGGGCAAACACAAGACAAACTCCTTGTTATTTATCCCCCAGAAAATTTGCTTTTTTCCAATGACCCCAATAATTCTTGTTTGGTACTGAATTTAGCTTTAGCGAACAATCAGTTTCTTTTTACCGGTGATATCAGTAGCACTCAAGAAAAAAAGCTTTCCTCTTTTCTTGCTTCTTTAAAAGACCAATTTAAAGTTTTAAAAGTAGCTCACCATGGTTCCAACTATTCTTCCTCGGATTTATTTTTGAAAACATTCAAACCTAAGATAGCAATCATTGAAGTAGGGGAAAATAGTTATAATCAGCCCCACCCAGATGTGTTAAAAAGGTTGAACGACATTGGCGCTCAAATTTTTCGCACTGATATTAACGACACCATTCAATTTATTTATGACAATAAGCTTAAAATCAAAGCTGAGAATTTTTAATCTTAATTTGCTTTGGCCGTGGTTTTATAGTAGAATATTATCATCCAATTTGACTTGTGATTTTGACTTTTGATTTTTAAATTTTGAATTTAATTTCTATGTCTCGTTTATGGATTAAAGACACGCCTCAATATTTGAACCAGGAAGTTTCTCTTTATGGTTGGGTGGATTCCCGTCGAGACCACGGGAAAATTATTTTTATTGATTTACGCGATAAAACCGGTATCGTTCAATTAGTTTTTTCTCCTGACAAAAAAGAAGTTTATGAATTAGCAGATAAATTACGTTCTGAATGGGTGATAGAGATTAGAGGAAAAGTGAATGCTCGGCCCGAAGGGATGGAGAATTCCAAAATCTTAACTGGCACGATAGAAATTGAAACTAACTCTCTTCAGGTTTTAACTGAAGCCAAAACTCCTCCTTTTGATATCTCTTCTGATGGCAAAGAGATTGGAGAAGATTTGAGACTCAAATATCGCTATTTGGATTTGCGCCGCGAACGGATGAGAAAGAATTTAAATCATCGTTATCAATTTATTAAATTTATCCGTGATTATTTAACTGAAAAAGAATTTGTTGAAGTTGAAACTCCGGAGTTAACTAAATCTACTCCAGAAGGAGCGCGGGATTATGTTGTCCCTTCAAGGTTAGATTCTGGTAAATTTTATGCTTTGCCTCAAAGTCCTCAGCAATATAAACAATTACTGATGGTAGCTGGATTAGAGAGATATTTTCAGATTGCCAGATGTTTCCGCGATGAAGATACTCGTGGTGATAGGCAACCGGAATTTACTCAATTAGATTTAGAAATGGATTTTCCAACTCAAGAAGATATTTTAGCTTTAATCGAAAATTTATTTAAAAATCTGATAGAAAAACTTTATCCAGAAAAGAAAATTCTTGAGTTTCCCTTTCCTCGCTTAACCTATCAAGAAGTCATAGCTAAATATCACACTGATAAACCTGATTTAAGAAAAAACCAAGACAATCCCAATGAATTAGCCTTTAGCTATGTGGTTGATTTTCCTCTATTTGAATGGAAAGAAGAAGAGAAACGCCCCGCCCGCCTTGCCTCGCAACGCGAAGCGGGCAGGTTTGATGCAGTTCATCATCCCTTTACGCGACCAAAATTTAATGAAGAAGAGAACATAAAAGAAATTATTGAAAGGATCAAAAAAGATCCCTCTCAGCCTTTAGCCCAGCAATATGATTTTGTTTTAAACGGTTATGAGATTGGCGGCGGCTCTTTAAGAATTCACGAGCCAGAATTATTAGAAACTATTTTTGGGATAATGGGTCATAAAAAAGAAGCCATTTACCAAAAATTTGGTCATCTTTTAGAAGCTTTTAAATATGGCGTGCCGCCGCATGGCGGAATTGCTTTAGGTCTGGATAGAATCATTATGATTTTGGAAAATGAATCCTCAATTCGGGAAGTGATTGCTTTTCCTAAAACTGGCGATGGCAAGGATTTAATGATGAATGCGCCTTCAGAAATCGACGAGAAGCAATTAAAAGAATTACACTTAAAGATTGAAAAATGATATTTTCGAGTTATGAATTTTAAAGATGAACAAACTTTGGTTTTAATTAAACCTGATGGTGTGCAAAGAAGTTTAATCGGGGAAATTATTAAACGTTACGAACAAACAGGTTTAAAATTAGTGGCTTTAAAACTAATTTTACCCAACGAAGAAATAATAGGACGACATTATCTTATTGATCCTGAATGGAAAAGAAAAACTGGTGAGAAATTAATAAATTCTTATTTATCAAAAGGATTAGAACCACCTACTCATGATTCAGAAAAAATAGGAAAAATGGTTTTGGGGCGTCTTAAAAATTATTTAACTTCTGGACCTTTAGTAGCCATGGTTTGGCAAGGAATGAACGCCGTAGGCATTGTAAGAAAGATTACTGGCGGAACAGAGCCTCTTAGTTCTGATGTAGGAACGATACGCGGAGATTTCACGATCGATTCTTATCAAGTGGCTGATACTGATAATCGAGCTGTAAGAAACTTAATTCATGCTTCATCTTCTCTTAGTGATGCTTTACAAGAAATACGGATTTGGTTCAAAGAAGAAGAAATTCTTGATTACCGCTTGATAGGAGAATCAATTCTTTATGATGTGAACCTTGATGGGATTTCAGAATAAAACTATATTTAAATTTTGTTTTTTATGTTATAATCTATCTGGGGTTTGCTGGATAAGAAATCGATTCAGAACGAGTAATAATACAAGGGAGTTCAAGTCTTTTATCCCTTGGGATAAAAGCGAGGACACCCACCTGATTCTAACTGAATTCGACCTTATTTAGCAGCCCCTCTTTTTTAGCTTTTAATTTTTAATTTAAATCTTTATTTATGGCTAGAATCTGTGCCATTTGCGGCAAACAATATAATATTGCGACTACTCGTGTTAAAACGCGCTCTGCTTATAATCCTACTTCTCGGCACCGCCAAAAGGCTAATCTTCAATGGTATAAACCGCCTAATGGTAAAAGGATTAAAATTTGCACTTCTTGTCTCAAAAGACTTACCAAATCAACTTAAGATGAAACCGCAAGTTGATAAAAACAAATGTCTTGGTTGCGGAATGTGTATCAGTTTATGTCCAGCAGTTTTTGAATTGAAAAACAACAAATCCCAGATAAAAGAAAAAGTTGCTTTAGAGAAATACAAAGATTGCATTAAAGAAGCAGCAGAAAATTGTCCTGCTGGGGCTATTAAAATTACGGAAAAATAATACAGAATACAGAATACAGAATACTGTATACAGTATGACGGGCTGTGGCGCAGTTGGTAGCGCGCACCCTTGGGGTGGGTGAGGTCGTGGGTTCAAGTCCCACCAGCCCGACTGAACGTAAAGTAATATAAAATATGGAGATAAAATATATCAATCTTTTTAAAGGGGTGGATTTGACAGAAAGAAAGCTGCCAATCCTTATTGAAAGGAGTAAAGAAGGAGGCGGACCGGTTATTTGGCTTTGCGCCGGCATCCACGGCGATGAAGTAACGGGTATTGAGGTTATTCACCGAATCTTTAACTATCTTAAACGAATCCCATTAAAAAAAGGTTCTCTTTATGCTATCCCCATTATTAATTCTGCGGGGTTTGAAATGGTTAACAGAGAAAACCCCTATGATGACGAAGATATTAACAGAAATTTTCCAGGCGATCCTGATGGCAATACCACTGAAAGATTGACTAATGCTATATTTAACAGCATCATAGAAACCAAACCAGATTTAGTAATTGATTTGCATGCCGACACTCAAAATTCTCTTGCTTATGCAATAATTGATCGGCCAGTAAGCGCCAAAACTGAGATCAAAGAAGCGCTTGAGAAGAGCTGGAAATTGGTTGAAAAATTTGGCATTACAGTAACCTATGAAGTCGAAATTGACATCTACAGAAAATACGGATTAGACAAAAGTTTAACCGGTGCTTTAATTAATCGAAACCAAATTCCTTCTTTCGTTGCGGAGCTTGGCGGTCCAAGAGTTATTGATGAACACTTTGTTAGAATAGGAATGAGAGGGATTAGAAACATCCTAAATCACTTCCAGATGATTGAGGAAAAAGAAAAACCCTGGGTTTCGGAAACAAAAATTAAAACAACTGAAAAATTAGAATTGATAGAAAACATCACTTCCAGCGAAAGTGGAATTGTGGAATATTTAATAGAACCCGGCCAATTTGTCAAAGCAGATACTCCGCTTGTAAAAATTACCAATGTCCTGGGAAAAACCGAGGAGCTTATTAATGCCGACCAAGATTTCTACATTATTTCTCTAAACGATTATTCGATTTCTTTTCCTGGTAGTAATCTGCTGACTGCCGCCGCTCCTCTGTCACAACCCCAGGAATCAGATTCTCAATCTAATTACCCCGTTCCCTAGACAAATATCTTTTTTGTAAAAAACGCAGAATTGGCCTGAGGTAATTGCTTTTTGTGGTTTATTAAAAACAATCTTCGCTCGATTCTTATTTAAAAAATAAAGATTTGCTGAAGCTGATTTGCTGCGATATCTAATTTTGGCGCTGACCTTTATTGATTTTTTATTAATTTTTCCTGAAATAAAATTTAAAGGCGAAAGAATCGCTTCTTTTTTATATAAATCTTTTTTATTTTTTGAAACAATAAGTTTATTGCCTTTTTTATTAAAATCAACAACATAATAAGGCCCCTTAGGCATTTTTAATCCTTTTCTCTGGCCAATCGTATAAAAATATAAACCTTGATGAGTGCCCAAAATATTGCCTTTTAGATTTATAATTGGTCCCGGATTTGTTCCAATTTCTTTTTGAATAAAAAGAGGTAAAGCTTGGTTGGAAACAAAACAAAAATTTTGGCTTTGCTTTATTCTCTCAAAATAAAGGAAGCCTTCTTTTTTAGCAATTTTATATACTTCTGCTTTTTGATAATTACCCAAAGGCAAGATAATATGGGCTAATTGTTTTTGGTTTAAAGAGCTTAAAGAATAACTCTGGTCTTTATTGTTATTTTTGCCTTTCAAAAGTTCGTAAAGGTCGGTTTTTTTATTGAATCTGATTTTTGCATAATGACCAGTGGCCACATGAGGAATTTTCATTTTCTCTGCTAATTTTATTAAGAGCTGAAATTTTAAATTTCGATTGCAAATCACGCAGGGATTGGGCGTATGATATTTTTTTAATTCTTTGATAAAATAATTAATGACTTCTTTTTTAAATTCTTTTTGAGCATCAATAACAAAATAGGGGACTTGAAGTTTTTTGCAGATAGTTTCCGCAATTCTTATTGATTCTGGCGTGCAGCAAACATTATCGCGGCAAGCATTAACTTTGTTTTCCCAAATAGGTAATTTTAGAGTCACCCCAATTGGCTCAAATCCCTGCTTTTTTAATAAAATTAAAGCTACTGACGAATCCACTCCGCCAGACATGCCGACTATTATTCTTTTATTATTCGTTTTTGTGTGATTCTTCATAGAAGCTTGACAATATGCTATAATAATTCAGAAAAGAAAACAATGGATTTAATTACTTACGAAGATTTTAAAAAATTAGATTTACGGGTGGCAAAAATTCTGGAGGCTGAAAGAGTAGAGAACTCAGAAAAATTAATTAAACTTCAAATTGATGCAGCTGGAGAAAAACGCCAAATTGTTGCAGGCATTGGCAAATTTTATAATCCTGAAGATTTAATTAATAAACAAATCGTGGTAGTCGTGAATTTAGAATCAAGAAAATTAATGGGTGAAGAGAGCCAAGGCATGCTCTTAGCTGCCTCAAACGAAGATCAAATTTCCCTTTTAATGCCCGATAAAGAAATCCCACTTGGCTCAATCGTAAGATAAATATTATGTCTGTTTTTGATTTTACTTCAAAAGAAAAAGAAGAATTGTTTCACATTTTTAACAGCCGCGAAACAGGTCTCACGAAAGACGAAGCATCAGCTTTACAAAAAACCTTTGGTTTGAATGAAGTAAAAACAAAAGAAGTCAGTTTTGCTAATATTCTATTCAGGCAGTTTAAATCTGCCTTTTTTTATCTTCTTTTTATTGCTGGTATTATTGCTTTTGCTCTTGGACAAAACATAGAAGGACTTTTAATTCTTATTTTCGCATCAATCAATGTATCTTTTGGTTTTTGGCAAGAATATCGAGCTCAAAAAACGACCAATGCCTTAAGACAATACTTAGCAAGACAGGCCAAAGTTATAAGAAATAAAAAAGAACAAATCATCGACAGCAGATTTTTAGTACCCGGCGATATTGTTATTCTTGAAGCCGGTGATGTTGTAGCCAGTGATTTGAGACTTTTAGAAAGTAGCGATTTAGCTATTAATGAATCAGTTTTAACTGGTGAATCACAGCCAGTCAACAAGACTTCGGATAAAATATTAAATATCAAAGCAATTTTTGAAGCAAAAAATATTGCTTTTTCTGGAACTGCCGTAGTTTCTGGCAAAGGAAGGGGAATAGTAATTAATACAGGAAAAAATACCGAGTTTGGCAAAGTAGCAAAGCTTACCGCTTCTATCATTAGGCCAAGCATTTATGAGAAAGAATTAACCGATTTTTCTAAAATTATTTTCAAAACAGTTTTTATTACTTTTCTTGTCATTTTCGCCCTGAATTTAATTTTAAAAAGACAACCAAATTTAAGTTATTTTATAATTTTTTGTTTGGCTTTAATCGTGGGTATTGTGCCCGAAGCCTTGCCCGTTGTCGTCAGTTCATCGCTTTCTCGGGGAGCCTTAAAACTCTTAAGGAAAAAAGTTGTGGTAAAAAGATTATCTTCAATTGAGGATTTAGGCGATATGGAGATTTTATGTACGGATAAAACAGGTACTTTAACGGAAAATAAATTAAAGGTAGAGACGGTTATCTCTAATGATAAAGACAAATGTCTTTTATATGCTCTTTTAGCCTCATCATTTTTAAAGAAAGAAATTTTAAGCAATCCTTTTGATATTGCCATTTCAGAAGTGATAAAAGACAAAAATTCTGCTAAAAATTTTAAATTAATCGAGGAAGCGCCTTTTGATTTTAAAAGGCTGAGAAATACTGTTCTTCTAAAAAATACAGAAGGGAAGGAAATATTAATTAGTAGGGGCGCAGCTGAGGCTATTTTAGGAATTTCTTCCGAGTTTGATTTCGAGCAAAGTAAGAAAATAGGTGAAGAAATTAAAAATAGAGAAAAACAAGGCGAAAGAATTTTGGCAGTTGCTTTCAAAGAGATTTCTCCAGGTGAAAACTTTAAAGAAGCTGATTTCGAGAGAAACGAGAAAAAAGGTTCTTCTGAGCGAAGCGAAGAAGGTTCTTATAATAATCTTCGCTTTTTAGGCTATATTTCTTTTTCTGATCCCTTAAAAGAAACAGCCCATTTGGCTGTCAAATTAGCTAAAAAATTAAAAGTCAAAATTAAAATTATCACCGGTGATAGCAAAGAAGTTGCTGGGAAAATAGCTTTAGACGTTGGTCTAATTGATGATGCTACAAAAGTAATTTTAGGAACAGAATTAGAAGATCTTAACGAGGAAGAACTTTTTAAAAAATGCGAGGAATTTTTTGTTTTTGCTCGTATTGCTCCAGAAACAAAATTAAAAATTATAAAAGCTTTACAAAAGAAATACGAGGTAGGGTTTTTAGGCGAGGGAATTAATGATGCTCCTGCTTTAAAAGTCGCCAATGTGGGAATTGCTGTTAAAGAAGCAACCGATGTTTCCAGAGATGCCGCTGATATTTTATTATTAGACAGTGATTTAAAAGTGATTATTGAAGGTATCAGAGAAGGTCGAATCATCTTTGCTAATATTAATAAATATATTAAATGCACTTTGTCTGCTAACTTTGGCAATTTTTATTCTATTGCCATAATGTCTTTAATTTTGCCCTTTTTACCAATGCTTCCTCCTCAGATTTTACTCGAGAATATTTTATCCGATGCCCCTCTAATCGCCATTTCTAATGATTCTGTAGACATTCAGGAGTTAAGAAGGCCCAAGGTGTATGCTTTATCAAAAACCTTTCCCCACATCTTTATTTTGGCCATCATTAGTTCTGCTTTTGATTTCATTTTCCTGGCAATTTTTCATAAACAGCCTCAAGCCTTAATTCAAACTCTTTGGTTTACCTTGAGTTTAATTACTGAGATTATTCTTATCTTTTCCATCAGAACTCGCCACGTATTTTGGAAAACTGCCAAACCAGGTAAAATTTTAGTGATTTCTTCAATTTCCATTGTTATTTTTACCTTACTTCTGCCTTTTCTCAGGTTTGGCCGAACATTATTCTCCTTTAGTCCTCCCCAAGTCTCTTCTTTATTGATTATCTGCCTTTTGGGTTTAGCTTATCTTATTGCTAACGAATTAGCCAAAAAACTATATTTTAGCCGCCATTAATTGTATAACAATCGCTCGTCTTTTCTTTTGCTCATTTGGCAGGGGAGGAGCCTCGCTCACCTCTCCCTATCTAAATGGGGTTTAATAAATAAACCCCTAAATAGATGATCCCTCCCCTGAATCATTCGCAGAAGAAAAGACTCGCTCTTCAGGTTTTAATTTAAAAATTAAAAATTAAGATTTATTTAAAAATTTAAAATTTAAAATTGATTTAAAGTATGGGTGTTGAAAATACCTCTTAATAGAGGTAAAATATTAAAAGGTCGAGTATAACTTTAATAATTTTAAATTTATGACCAATAAAACAACCAAAACAATAATTATTGTCTTAATCGCCATTGTTGTTATTGGAGTGATTTATCTTCTTTTGTCTAAAAAATCAGAGGTAAATATTGAACAAGGAGAAACCACAACTACAACAACTACTATTTCCGTTTCAAATTCCATTGATTGTAAAGCTGATTCAAATTGTTTATCCACGAATTTCTTGTCTTGCAAACCCCTTGAATTTAAAATGGAATTTATTGAACCGGGTTCTCAATATATCATTACTGTGATAGGCGAAGAAGGGGATCAATGTCATTACCTGACAAAAGTCATTAACCCCGATGGTTCAATACTCATGGGTTATGAGTGCAAAGTTCCTTTAACCGAGATTTCCTTAGATACAGTCAAACATTTCTTTGGTCAAGATACTGGCGCAGTCAAAGATAAACAGGCCCAATTAGAAAAAGATTATTGTGTTTCTCTTCAGTAGAATTACTGGTCAAGATGAATATTCTCTAAAAAGCGGCTTATTAGCCGCTTTTTTGGTAGTTTTTTGTCATTGCGAGCCCCGATTTATCGGGACGAAGCAATCTCTCCTTGAAAGTCATAATAGGGAAGCGCCTCTTGACATAGATACCTGATTTACTATAAAATGATAGTAAATATGGAACCTATCTCAAAAGACAAGGTAATCAAAACACTGTACCAAAAAAAGGTGAGTTTTTTTGATATTGGCGATGCAAAAAGAATTTTCAGAATAAAAAAGGACAAAACTCTTTATGAATTGTTACGAAGATTAGAAAAAAGTGAAGTTATTGAGCGAATAACTAAGGGCAAATATTATTTTCCTTTCAGAGAATGCAATGAACTAGAATTAGCTAATTTTTTAGTCAATCCTTCTTATGTTTCTTTGGAATCAGCCCTTTCTTTTTACGGTATTTTGTCTCAGTTTCCTTATACCATTACTGCTGTTACTCCCTTAAAAACCAAAAAGATAATTTATAAAGGCAAAGAATACGAGTTTTCTCATATAGAAAGCAAGTATTTTTTCGGTTTCGTAAAAAAAGATAAATTTCTTATCGCCTCGCCAGAAAAAGCCTTACTCGATGAACTTTATTTTATGGCAAAAAAATTAAGAAAAATTTCAATTGCTGAGTTAGATTTAAGTTTGATTGATAAAAATAAATTCAAAAAATTAAGTAAAAGATATAAATTTTTGCCCCTCCAAAACCTCATTCAAAAATTAAAACTATGATAGACAAAGAAACACTACAAGATTTAGCTAAAGAAATGAAGATTGACTTGTTTACTGTCTTTCGCGAGTACCTTCAACTTGTATTTTTAAAATATTTTTACAGTCAAAAGGAAAGCGAAAAAGTTTATTTTAAAGGCGGAACGGCCTTACGATTTTTATTTGGTTCTTTTAGATTCTCCGAAGATTTAGATTTTACCAGTATTTTATCAGAAAGAAAGTTAAAGACTTTAATTGAAAAAACTCTTCAGGATCTGAATAAAGAAGTGGGGGAGATATCATTTAAAGAAGAGGGAACAATCACTGATGCTTTTACCGGCAGAATTTTTCAAAAAATCCCCGAATTCAATTTTCCTCTCACAATCAGGTTAGATTTTTCTTTAAGGGAAAAACCTTTTTTAATCGAAACTTCTTATATTGAGACAATTTTTCCGGTTGGACCCTTTCCCCAAGTTTCTCATTTAAAAATTGAGGAATTGATGACAGAAAAAGTGAGAGCAGTTTTAACCAGAAATAAAGGAAGAGATATTTTTGACCTTTACTTTCTTCTTTCAAAACACATCCTAATTGACTGGGAATTAGTTAATAAAAAAATGGCATTATATGAAAAAACCGCTGATATTCAAAAATTAATTCAAGCAATCAATGAATTTCCTCAAGGAGAAATCAGAAATGATTTAACGAAATTCCTTCCCTTAACCCACCGCAGTCTTGTAGAAAAAATAAAAGAGTTAACTTTAGAAAAATTATTAGTTTTGCCTCAATTTTAAATTTTGCGGTTTGGATATTAAATTAAAAATTATGATTTCAGTTAAAAATGAGGGAATAATTTTAGAGAAAACAAATCTGGAATTCGAAAATAAGGGTGTTTTTAACCCTGCCTGCATCCAGGTGGATGGCATTACTCACATGTTCTATCGGGCAATTAACCATAATGATATTTCTTCCATAGGCTACTGTCAGCTGAAAGATAATAAAGTTATTAAAAGACTTAAAGAGCCAGTGCTCTTTCCCGAATATGATTACGAGAGAAAGGGCGTAGAAGATCCAAGAATTGTTTTTCTTGATGGTATCTACTATTTATTCTATACCGCCTTTGATGGACAAAATGCCCTCGCCGCATATGCCACTACGAGCGATCTTGTTAACTTTAAAAAACACGGTGTCATCTCTCCGCAAATCTCTTATTCTGATGCGATGGATCTGATTCGCAATAAGCATTTTCCCCAAAGATACTTTCACTACGAACGACGAATGAAGCGATACCGTGGGCCAGACGTATTGCTTTGGGACAAAAACGTCTTCATTTTTCCAAAAAAAATTAATAATTTGTTTTGGCTTGTGCACCGGATTATGCCGAGCATCCAGATTGCAACCTTTAAAGATTTCTCGGAGCTAACTCCCGCCTACTGGTATGAATATTTAAAAACGTTCGAGCGCCATATTCTACTGAACCCCCGTTATCGTTTTGAGAATCATAAAATCGGCGGGGGGTGCCCGCCTATTGAAACAGAGGCTGGCTGGCTCTTTATCTATCACAGTGTTGGACGAACGTTTCTGCACAAGCGGTATGGCGCCGCTGCCGCCCTCCTCGACCGCGCAAACCCACAAAAGGTCATTGCTCGGCTTCCGTATCCTCTATTTTCTCCATCATCCAGTTGGGAGCGGAAGGGAAACGTTAAAAATGTAGTCTTCCCAACGAGCGCATTGATAAAAAATGGCCGTTTATATATTTATTATGGGGCTGCCGATAAGTTAATCGCCGCGAGATCTGTTGACCTCGTAGAGCTGTTGGCTGAACTTAAGAAAAGCTCCGTCTAAAAACATTATGAATCAACAAACAAAGTCAAAGGCAAATAAAGCAATTTCTGACGGGGTGAGCACTGACCAGTCATTGCCAAGGCGGGATCTTGCTGTGGCGGGACAAAACAAATCCCTGCCTCGCCCTGCCTACCGGCAGGCAGGCGGCAAGGCAGGTTGGATTGTCTGTCTGGCCACCTTCCCGCCGCGACAGTGCGGTATAGCTACCTTTACCGCTGACCTTACCAATGCTATTGATCAAATGTTTGGACCGTCGGTTAAGTCAAAGATTGTCGCGATGAATCTTACTGAACTAAGTCATTTCCCCTATCCTGACAAAGTAATTCTCCAGATAAGCCAGCCTCGTGAAGAGGACTATGTTAATGCTGCCAACAAGCTCAACCAGCTCAAAGAGGTAAAGCTTGTCAACATTCAACATGAATTCGGTATCTTCGGAGGGGAATATGGCTCACATCTGCTTCTCCTTCTGAAAAAACTTCAGAAACCGATTGTTA